>Ga0099364_10001784_pt1 | contig 34923 bp, 29 predicted proteins | sample TergutTh196P3_FD_73070 | JGI IMG/M metagenome (GOLD analysis project Ga0099364, IMG submission 73070) | Microcerotermes parvus P3 segment gut microbial communities from Pointe-Noire, Republic of the Congo - Th196 P3 | ecosystem: Host-associated > Arthropoda: Insects > Digestive system > Gut ... | reverse complement strand
CATACTCCAATCCCTTTATCTTTGCCGATGTTCCCGACCTGACCCTAATTCGAGTCGGCGACGCATTTTGGATGGCCAGCACCACGATGCACATGGCTCCCGGCGTGCCGATTATGAAATCCTACGATCTGGTCAACTGGGAAACCGTCAGTTATTGCTACTTCGTCATGGAAGATACGGATAACAATAAACTGGCTGGAAACAATCACATGTACTCGCAAGGAACTTGGGCAAGTTCATTGCGTTATGAGGACGGCATGTTTTATCTCGTCGTGCCATCTCCTACTTCCGGTAAAACCTATTTTTTTCATAATGATGATCCCGAAAATAAGCCCTGGACTCGTTATGAACATAATGCGAGATACCACGACTGCGGCCTGCTACTCGATGATGACGGAAGAAATTGGCTCGTTTGGAATGCCAATCCGCTTTATGTCATTGAGTTGAATAAGGAAGTAACCGGAGTGATGCCGGGTGCGCAGCGCCGGACGGTTATTTCCAATTTGCACGGTCCCGATCCCATCACGGGAGAAACTCCCACACGAGGGCTTGCCGAAGGAGCACAGATCGAAAAAATCGGTGATACCTACTATATTTTCGCAATCACTTGGCCTCCCGGGAATCCCCGTTCTGTCGTTTGCCATCGCGCCAAAAGTTTAGACGGGCCCTGGGAATCCAAAGTCATGGCGATGGAAGGCATCAAATACGACGGCAGTAGCACGGGAACGAGCGGAGCCGCCGCCGGGCCCGCTCAAGGTTCCATCGTCGATGATGGGAACGGGAATTGGTGGGGATTCGCGTTTCGCGACAGCGGCCCCACAGGGAGACTCCCTTGGTTAATGCCGATCACTTGGACTGACGGCTGGCCGATGTTCGGGAAAAATGCGGATGGAACGGGTTCCCACACAAATCTGGCGAGGGCTGCAACGAAACCCATTCAAGGGAAAGAAATCAAAAGCATTGTTGTTTCCGATGAGTTTGATAACAGTGCGCCCAAGCCGCTCTATGTCGATTCGCCGAAACCGACCCGCGTTAGTTATGTGGAAGGTGAATATGATTACAACGGCTCCAATTTGCACCTGGCTTGGCAATGGAATCATAATCCAGACAACCGTTATTGGACATTAACCGAACGGCCGGGCTGGTTGCGGCTCAAAGCGATGTTAAACCGCGGTGCTGCGGAAAGGCATTTGCTTAATGCCCGAAATACTTTAACACAGCGTGTGTTTGGCCCGTACAGTTCGGCGATGGTTTTGCTTGATGTGTCCAATATGAAAGACGGCGACGAGGCAGGCCTTGCGCTGTTTGCCGCTAAATATGGTTCGATTGGCGTGAAAATGGAAGGCGGTAACAAGTACCTGGTAACGACGCTCAGTAATGATTGGCGGGATGGTCATATAACGAATGCCGGAAAAGAAGATGCCCGTATCCCGCTTACGGGAAATACGATACATCTGAAAGCGGAAGGTGATTTTACGGTTGCGGATATGGGCCCAGCCAATCCGGGTAACTTTTTTTACAGTTACGACGGTGAAAATTGGGAAAAACTTGGCGGCACGCTCAATATGACGTACAGTATCAACAATCACTTTATGGGTTACCGTTTTGCGCTTTATAACTTTGCCAAGACGAGCGAAGGCGGGTATGCGGATTTCGATTTTTTCCGTGTCAGTGATACAATCACGGCACAATAGTATGAAAGAATGTTAACAGACGTGATCATAAAATTGCGTCTTTGTCAACCTTTACTACATTAAACAAGATGAAGAAGTATTTTTTCGTATTCGCATGGATTATTTTCATCGCAAGCAATCTGAATGCCCAGGAAAAACTGTATCGCAATGCGTTTCCGTTAAGCAACATTACATTGCTCGACGGCCCCTTCAAACACGCGCTCGACCTGAACGTCGATGTCTTGCTGCAATACGATACCGACCGCTTGTTGGCTCCCTTCCTTCACGAAGCCGGACTGCCTAAAAAAGCCGAATTCTTCCCCAACTGGCAAGGACTAGACGGACATATTGCCGGTCACTATTTAAGTGCCCTGGCAATTCACTATGCCGCAACGGGCAACAAAGAGTTACAAAAACGGATGGAGTATATCATTGCCGAAATGAAACGTGTGCAAGAAGCAAACGACGATGGTTATATCGGCGGTGTGCCCAACGGCAACGCACTCTGGCATCGAATCCGGCAAGGCGAAATCCAAGGGCACGGATTTGACCTCGGCGGTGCTTGGGTGCCCTGGTACAACGTTCATAAAACATTTGCTGGACTCCGAGATGCTTGGCTCTATACTGGCAACGAAGAAGCAAAAAAAATGTTCCTTAAATTGTGTGATTGGGGAATAGATGTAACCGCCTCGCTCACCGATGAACAAATGAAAGCGATGTTGCGTACCGAATACGGCGGGATGAACGAAGTTTATGCCGATGCCTATCAGATGACCAACGATGAACGTTATCTGGTGATGGCCAAACGTTTTGGCGACTGTTATCTTTTTGCAAGCGCCTCGGTTCGCCGAGATGAACTCGATAATTTGCATGCCAATACGCAGGTTCCCAAAGCCGTCGGCTACCAAAGAACCGGCGAAGTGAGCGGCGATGAGCAACAGACCATTGCCGGTGAATTCTTTTGGGAAACGGTGGTCAACAATCGTTCGGTTTCTATCGGAGGGAACAGCCGACGCGAACATTTTCCTCCAAAAGATGACCGCATCAGTTATATGCATGAACGCGAAGGGCCCGAATCTTGCAATACTTACAACATGATGAAGTTGGCAAAAGGTTTATTCCGCATGAATCCGCAGGCGAAGTTTGCCGACTACTACGAACGTGCAATGTTCAATCATATTCTGTCTACTCAACATCCCGAACATGGCGGATATGTCTATTTTACTTCGATGCGGCCAGGGCATTACCGAAACTACTCAGCACCCAACAGCGGTATGTGGTGCTGCGTCGGTACCGGATTGGAAAATCATGGAAAGTACGGCGAGTTTATCTATACCCATGTTGATGATACGCTCTATGTCAATCTTTTCGTTGCTTCCGAACTGGACTGGAAAGACAAGGGTATAAAGGTAATACAAAATACCAACTTCCCTAATGAAGAAAACACGAAGTTAACGATCAATACCGAGAATCCTTCCCGTTTTACTGTTAAGATACGTTCTCCTTGGTGGGTTCAGCCGGGAACGATGAAAGTAGTGTGCGATGGCCGGGATTATGCAGTCAATTCCTCGCCTTCTTCTTATATTGCGATTGATAGAGAATGGCAAGATGGTGATACGGTCGAAATCAGTTTTCCTATGAAGATTACCCTCGAGGAATTGCCGAATGTGCCGGAGTATGTTTCAATCTTGCGAGGTCCGATTGTTTTGGGAACTCGTATGGGAACACACGATTTGCGGGGGTTGCTTGCCAACGACCATCGCTGGGCGCACATTGCACACGGAGCATTGGTTTCTCTGTTCGATACTCCGCCGCTCATCGGTACAAGGGAAGCGATACAAACCAAACTGGAAAACATGCAGCCTGTCGCTGGCAAGCCTTTCCATTTTACGGTTCCCGACTTGTTCCAGGACGATAGGGACTTGATATTTGAACCCTTTTTCGGCATTCACGATAGCCGATATATGGTTTATTGGTATTCCGGCACACAACAGGAGTACGATCAGATGTTTGCACACATCTTGGGGAGTGAACGGCAACGATTGATTTTGGACGCTCGGACGATTGATGCGGTGAACACTGGTGAGCAACAACCAGAAGCCGACCATTTGATGCGGCAACAGCATTCAGAGACGGGCATGCATCAAAATGAGGCTTGGCGGCATGCTTTGTCGGGCGGATTTTTCCAGTACGAAATGCAAACCGAAGGATTGGAAGATTTATTCTTGATGGTTCGTTACTGGGGCAACGAAACCGGCAATCGGACATTTGACATATTCATCGACGAGCGATTGTTGGCAACAGAAAACATTTCCGGCAAGTGGAATAAAGATGTATTCGTCAATGTGGAATATAAAATACCTGCGGAAATGCGGCAATCCAAGGAGCGCATTACGGTAAAATTTTCCGCAAGAGAGGGAAACATCGCAGGCGGCGTGTTTGATGTTCGGCTGTTGAAGAGTATGCCGTAAACGGGTTCCATTGGACCCAGGCGGCAGACGTTCCACCATTCCGCCATTAGCCGCACATCCTGCATCGCCCCATTCCTCTGGATTCCAAACGACACGCCCACTATTTCGGTTTTTGTTTGCGTAAAGCCTTCGAGGGAGACTGCGGTTTTGCTTTTTTGGCCGCCTTTGCCGGTGCCTTTTTCACCACAGTTTTCGCAGTCGTTTTTTTTGCAGCCGAAGTCGGCTTTGCTGACTCCGGTGCTTTCACTGGCTTAGATGCCGTTTTTTTCTCCGTTTTTAGTGCCGGAGCCTCCTCTTTTTTTGCCGATTTTTTGGCCGACTTTTTCGTGTCGGCAGTTTTGGCCTTGGGAGCCTGCATTGCAGGCGGCTTAGCAGACACAGGCTTGACAGCACTCGCCGTGCCCTGTACCGATGCAGATTCCGTAACGGCCGGTTTCGATGCTAAAGCCGGTGCTTCCCAACTGCGTTCGACAGCCGCTGAATCAATCGCACTTAATTGCGACAACAATTCCGGTGAGTCCGGCACATCGTAGTAGCCCGCCGCAAAGTGATGCAACTGAGCGGCAAAGGTTAATGCGGCTTTTTTCAGAATGACGCGATCCAAACCGATGCAAACTTCCTGGGTGCCATCGCTTGAGACCTGCGATAAACCAAGCCGGCGCATAATCCGCAATGCTGCCTCATCGAACGGAATGAGATGCCCATCGAGCGCAACTTGTGCGGCATATTGAATCATATAGGGCGTTCCTGCGGACATTGATTCGAGCGTTGCGATATGCTCGGCCAAAGGTTTTCCTTTTTTACGCATATCTTCAAAGTCGAACATATATGTTTTTTCAAATATCCCTTGCAAGGCGTTGCGCACGCGTTCGGCGGCCTCTTTGGGATGGGGCAGGTCAATCAAGGTGTCAGCAAGTTCGCGAACGGAACACACGCGGATTTCATTCCAATCAATGTAATAATTTTCGAGAACAGTGTAAGCGAGGTCTGCTTGAGCGAACGGTGCGTTTTCGAGGAGTGCAGCATACATGAGTGTTTCCAAAACGGACCGCTGCGGCGGTGCTGTCAAACCGGCACCTCGGCACTTTTTTTGAACGAGTTTGACAAGGGCTGCGATTTTTTTGTTTTTAGTCGGTGCTGCCATAAAGCAAATGGGATAATGAGCCGGAAAGCGAAACCATGCCTTTGCCGACATGATAACAACTATGCTACGATTTGCAAGGGAATCGCGGAGTGAACCCAACCGGAGGGTGTGCTCAATTTTTGTTCGCAAAGCGTCATTCCGGCCCCATCGTCATTCCGGCGAAAGCCGGAATCCAGGTAGGCTGCCGACCGCCGGGCGGCATCGCCGGGACGACGGTTTTGAGGGCTTCCAAGCACATTCTCACACACCTTGCACATTTTTTCTGTAAAATGGGGTAAGTTTTCGCTCGTCGATTCTCAAACTATGCAATATGTCTTAAGTGTGCTGTCGGATGATCATCCCGGCATCGTGGCCAGCGTGAGTTCCGTTGTAGATAAACTCGGCGGAGATATTTTATCGTGTAGCCAAACCGTTTTGGATGGTTATTTCACGTTCATTATGATCATTGATTTGCCCGGCAGCAAAGCACCCGACGAATTGGCAAAAGAAGTCCGGCAGGCTCCCGAATTAGGCGACAATTATCAGGTTATCGCACGACGCTATGAACCGCAAACGCAAAAAGACATTTTGCCGGACAACAATTTCATCATCACGGCATTCGGCAAAGGGCATTCCGGCATCGTTAGAGAATTCAGTTGCTATCTTGCGGGCCATGACATTAACATTACCGACTTGTTTGGCGGATGCAGGGATGGCAATTTTGTGCTCATTGGCCAGTTGACCATTCCTGCGACGGTCAATATACGAAGCATCCAGAGCGATTTGGAAGTTATCGGCGAAGAATACGGCTTTACCGTTAGGGTGCAGCACAACAACATTTTCGTCGCAACGAATCAACTGCGTCTCGTGGAATAGCAGGGCGATTGCGAGTGTCAAAATAGGGCAAAACTGCGCTCACGCGCTTGCGCAGTTTTGCCGACAAAACAGTCGCCGCTAATTCTCAATCCCAAACACTTCGATTGCGGCACCGACCGGTTGTCCCGATGCGAAATCGGAGAGTTTCAGCCAAGTTACATCATTCTGATGCGGGAACGTAAACACTTGCCGACGAACGTTGCCGGTTTTTTGCAACGTGAGCCTCTGCGTGAAACCATTGGAACACTCGATCGACAATTCCTCGACAAAAGCCGCATTCGGGCCGTCTGCCGAAAACGCAATCACGACCTGGTCAGTCCGAATCGGTTTGTCGAAATTCACCCGCCAACCCGTCGCGTCGGCAACCTTTGAACCGATAGGCAAACTGCGGTACGCATTTGGATCACTCGGCAACGGCGGCAAGGTGCCTTCCCTGAGCCAAGCAACATATTGCTGATTGTTCAAAAGGTCGAAATCTTCCATCGCACGCTTTTTCGACTCATAATAATCGAATTTCCGATTGTCGTCATCGTTCCAAGCCGCTCCTTCCGTATAGCATCCGAATGCCGGAACCAACATATCGAGCCACGCTGCAATTTTATGGAGTTCCTCTCGCGTGAGTTTGACATCATGATGCGTTTTGCCGTCCTCCGCGAGGTTCGGGTCAAGCATTTTCATCAGGCCGCTCGTTGCCGCACCAGCCGCATACGGTGCCAACATCGGCGGAGCCCCCTGCACGTCGATCCAATTAACCAACGGAGTTTGCACGGCAATGTAGTGCCCGTCACGGTTCAGCCGCGAATTGGTCAAATTCAAGTAGGATTGCGGCCAATAACGCTTGGCGACCGCATCACGGATCGGATCTCCCTTCAAACTAAACGGCAAATGGGCAACTTCAGTGGATGCAACCGGTTCGCTCGGCCGCATGTCCGGCCTAATTGTCCAAATCCCGAAGTCGACCCCCTGCCCGCCAATCGTTTGGTGCGTATGAGCCGCCAGGTGATTGATTCCCGGCTTGAAGGCTTGAGCCTCATTGGCCGTAATCAAGGCGAACTGATAATTCGTATTGTATCCGGTAACATTGAAAAGTTTTTGGCCATTGACATAAATCACGGTGTCTTCATCGTGAAAATACCGCAAAACAAGCGGTTGGGGCTGCCAATCTTCCGGCAATTCGATGGTGTTCCAAACCCAAATATCGGGAGTGTTCCAAGGTGTCGCGAGGGGGCCGCTCGGCATCGAACCGATTCCGCCTGCGGCTTTCGGCAAGTCCTGTACTCGGGCAAAATACTCTGGCTGCATCCAATCGTCGCCCGGCTGTTGCGTGGTGTAATGCCAATCTTGCAAATTTTGGAACAGGGGCTGACCCGTTGCCCGGCGTGTCCAATTTCCAGCGAGCGGCCGGATGGCAACTCCGCGATAAGGCGGGTCTTTTGCCGGATTTTGGTGGCATTCCACGCAACGGGCATCGAGAATCGGCTGGATTTCCCGAGTGAAACTAAATCCGCGGGGTTCTCCATAAAACGGTTCCAACGGCAGCGGAGAACGCCGCAGAGCCTCGGCCAACACCGGCGATGGGATGGAGACGGTGTTTTTGTCTTCATGGCAACCCAAGCACGAAAACGCCTCGCCCGGCTGCAAAGTCGACCAAGACCGCATTGATTGAATCGAGTGCCCGTGCTCGTCTAAAACCTGAAAATACAGCGGCGTTTTGGCCGGAGCGTAAAAACTTGCTGAACCATCTTCGTGAATCGGGGTGTCGCCCAGGATCGTTTTGATGTCCCAGGTTCCATTGCCTGCCGAAATCGGAGTGCTCACGATGGCGTAGCCGGACTCCCCACTGCTGCTGTTTTCACCGATTCCTGTACTGCGGAATTCGAGAGCGATGACGCGTAATGTTTTGGCGACACCTCGTTCGATTCCTTCCATTCCGGGACCGAAATAGACATCCTGCATCGTGAATGTGCCGTAATCGACGTCGTGATTCACGATTGAAGGCCGAATTGTCGGGGCAACACGCGGAGCAAGCGGCATTGGCCGGTGCGAGGAAATTGCCGGATCGTATGCGAGGAGTTCGCGTTGTCCGTCTTCGTCCATCCAAAAAATGCCAAACGGCGTCCGCAGTGTATGCCCGCCGTGCGGGTCGGAATTGTAACTGACCAGGAACTCACGTTCGTTAATCGGATAGGGGAATGCAAACCGGTCGCCTTCCTGCCCCCAAGCGTCGACCCGGTCGGCAGTCGTTTCGCGGATCGGGGCAATTAACTGGGCCCCATCGTTTTCCTGTCGCCCCTTCGTAATGTCGAGGATTCCGAGTTTTCCGTATTGCAGGTTATGGTGTCCCGAAAACGTCGAAACGACCTTGCCGCCGCTGTTCGGGATGCCGCGTGAGTGCATAAGGGTCGTCGGAAACCAGGAATTATTGCCGTAAAACTCGGTTTGTCCGGTGCCGTCGGGATTCATCTGGAATAAGCCCTGGGGGAAAATTTGCCCGCGGTCGTTGTAATCCCAGCGAGTATAGATGATTCGCCCATCCTCCAAAAGCGTCGGGAAGTTCGTATGGACTTGGTCGAAAGAAAGCCGACGAAGGAAGCGTCCATCTTTATCGCAGATGTACAGGTTTGAGACTTCCGTCCACCAACAATCGACAATTTGGACGCATCGGGTCGAATTGAAAATAATGTCGCCGTTGGGCAAAATGCACGGCTCGTAATCGGCAAAGCCGAGCCCGAAGGTCAACTGCCGGATTTCGCCTGTTTCGACGTCGTAGTCGTACAGGTGGTAATCATCGAGTCGATCGGATTTTTTCCAGGCAAATACAATCGTTTTTCCGTCGAAGGAGATGTCTGGATCGCGAATCACGCCGTTAGGGTCGGAAAAAAGGACGCGTTCTTCGTATTCGCCGTCGGCATTGAGTTCGAGGATACAGAGAGCGGAGCCGGCAACGAAATTGCGTTCGTGTTGTGCATCGCTTTGTGCTTCGGTGTAGGCGTAGTGGGACCCGCCGAGGTCGAAATGTTTGACGAAGATGATTTTTGGAAATGTTTCTTTGAGCGTTTTCAGCCGTTCGGCACGTCGCTGGATGCCCGCTTGGATGTACGCGGCATCGGGCGGAGTGGCTCGTCCATCTTGGAGCATCCAATCTTGAACGATGTGTGAATCCGGCGCAAACGGCGACGCCGGCGTCAATTCTGCCAGGGCCGTGCATACGGAAAATAGAATGAGCGGTATGAATGTTAAATAGGCTTTGTGCATGGTTGTTCTCCTTAATCCCGGAATTGCTTATATGCGGAGATTTTAGAGTATCCGAGTGCTGGTGTCAAGCATTCAGAGGCACGCTTCCCGCTTGTGCCCTACCCCCCCCTTGCACACCCCGTTGAAATTGTCTGGCTAACATGATACACTGCGATTCTAACGATTTCAAGGAAAAAATATGAAACATTTTCACGTTGCGACCAAGTTAACCGTCAGTTTCTCAATCATCGCCCTGCTCACTGCTCTCATTGCAGGATTCAACATCTACAACGTAATGGCCCTCGCAAATGCCGCCAAGGAAAAGCGGATGTACATTACCGATCCTCTCGACCACATGGTACGCTTCGCTATTGCTTACGGAAACGTCCGCAGCGCAACTCGGGACATCGGACGCGCCACCGAAGAAGCCGCCACTCTGCGGCATATCGGCACCATGAATACCAATATGGACATTGCCATCCAAAGTTTTCGAGATTATCTTGACATTTTTGAAGGCAAAAATCCCAACGCTTTCGACCCGGAAGAGTACGAAGCCGTTAAAACCGTCTATGAGTCGCTCATTTCTTACCAAAATATCTGCATTCAAAAATTGACTCCCGCCGGACTGGCCAACGACGCGGACCTCGTGTTTCGCACAATTACCGTCGATTTAGCATATTACGGCGGGCCTATTCGAGAGTACGTGGATATTCTGACGACGCTGAAATCGCAGCAAAGTGCAGATTGGGCCGCAGATAATCAACGCGTCGGAATGATCGTCAATTTTATCCTGCTGGTCGTTGTTTTTGCGGTGAGCATTTTGTTAAGCCTGTATATCGCAGGGCTTATCGGCAAACCGTTGACACTGCTTGCCGCATTTATGAAGCAAGCAGGTTCCACGGGAGAAATTGCAATCAGTGCGGAAGACAAACGGAAAATGGATAAATACCTGCTGCATAAAGACGAAATCGGCCAAACAATGGCCGCAACATTTTCGTTTCTCCGGCATGTTACCGTCATTTCCGAGCAGTTGGAAGCCTTGGCCGACGGCGATTTGACCAAGGAGACCGAAGTTCTGTCCGACAAGGATGTGATGGGCATATCGGTAAAGCATGTGGTCGATAATCTGACCAAGATGTTTAAGGAAATCGGCATATCCAGCACGCAAGTGTCCGTTGGTTCCCGGCAAATCGCCGACGGTTCGCAGGCCTTGGCGCAAGGCGCGACCGAGCAGGCCGCCACGATAGCGGATATTTCCACTGCGATTTCCAGTATTTCCGAAAATACGACGGAAAATGCGAGTTTGGCAAGCAAAGCCGCTGATTTGGTGAGCACAATTACGCAAAGTGCCCAGAAGGGAGCCACACAGATGGAAGAAATGATGGTAGCGGTCAATGAAATCAACGATGCGAGCAAAAATATCAGTGCGGTCATCCGGGCGATTGACGATATTGCATTCCAGACGAATTTGTTGGCCTTAAATGCGGCAGTCGAAGCGGCCCGGGCTGGGCAGCACGGCAAGGGATTCGCGGTGGTTGCGGAAGAGGTGCGAAATTTGGCGGCGAAGAGTGCGGCAGCGGCACAGGATACGACTAAACTGATTGCCAACTCGATGGACAAGGCGAAGCATGGCGCGGAGATCGCGGAAGACACATCGGCCAGTTTGGGCGAAATTGTATCCGGCATTGGCGAGAGCGGTCAACTGATCAAAGAGATTGCGAAGGCGTCGCTTTCGCAGAATGAGGGCATCAGCCGGATCAATGAGGCGGTGGATCAGGTTGCGAAGGTTGTGCAGCAGAACAGTGCGACGGCGGAAGAGAGTGCGGCGGCATCGGAGGAACTGAGTGGCCAGTCGAACACGCTGGAGAAATTGATCGAGCAATTCAAGTTGAAAAGGTAAAAAAATGACGGTTTTGGACAAAAAACCGTCATTCCGGCGAAAGCCGGAACCCAGAGGATCTGGCATCGCACGCAATGTCTGGGTCCCGGCTTGCGCCGGGATGACGTCCAGACCAATTCTGAATACGCTCTACCGTTCATAAATCCGATTGGAAAACACGTACTCCGCCGCAAACAAACACGCCAATAAAAACATTATCAATGCGTAAATTTCCTGCCCCACCCGACCACGCGCCGCTCCAAAAACCATCTCCTGCGGCGTTCGCACAACCTGATAATTGCCCTCTCCAAAATGCCGATCCAATGTCGCACCATCTACTCTCTGCAATGCCGTCGCACCCGACGCGATGTTCGTACTAAATCCTAAATTCAATGCCGATTGGCCCGCTCCGCCAGCCCGAACCGTATAATTTCCCATTTCCGCCGTCATTGGTATCACAATCTCCCGACGAACAGGGTCCGGCGTCAATCGCTCTGTCGTTCCCTGCGGCGTGCCCAACAAACAACTTACCGGAAGCGTCGGGACATTCGGCCTCAATACAACCGGCTCGCCAACACTAAAATTAGACCGCTGACTGCCCATTCCGACAAGATGTTTGGCAATTCCCTCGGCAAATAACAGGAACATCCAGCCCGCTTCGCCGTGCGTCAGATTGTTCCAAGGCAACTCCGAAGGCCCCAGCGTCTCCGCCGTCTGCGAAATCGGCGTCGTTACCAAAACCGTATTGCCCTGATTCAGCGTTTGCGTAACAATCGCAGCCCGATTGTCCGAAAACCGAGCCGCAACATCCGCCCTGTGCGAAAGTTCGCCCAATTCCCAATACCGAAAAACCGGCTGCGCACTCCACGGAAACCGATCGAGCGTCCAGCCCGGTACCGAGCGAAACGGCGTGAAAATCGGCGACACACCGGGCACAATCCAAAGATCGCCCTCGAGGTTTCGGGCTTCCCGAACCAACTTGGCACCCAAAACTTCCGTTGCGGCGGGGTCATTAAACGACGACAGCGAGTCCGCATTCGGGCCGAGAAACGTTGCAACGCCGAATCCCGCCGAAGCGTAGTCGGCCAACTTGCGCCAAGTTCCCGGCATCAACGACGGCGGGTCAAGCAACACAACGGCCTGGTGTTCTTGCAATTCCGTCATCGTCATTCCGGCAAGGTCGGCAATCGGCCGTTCCGTAACGGCAAACGGAATTGTTTCCAACGCATACCGCAGAAACAAGGCGGATTCCCGAACGGGCGGCTCCGCGAACACCAAAATCCGCTGCGGCGGCTGCACCGACAGCGTGAACCAGGCTTGGTCATCGACCGGTAGGGCATCCGATGTCGCAAAACGGAGTTTGCCTTGCAGGGTGCCCGACTCGAAACCGCTTAATACCATTGAAAATGATTGCTGCGATTCGCCCTCGGGGAAATCGACGACTCGGGAAGTTCGGACAACTTCGGCATTCCCTGAGCCCGCAACGTCAGTTAGGGCCCCCATCGGGCTCTGCAGGATAACCAATTCGACCGTTTTCGTGGTTGCGGGACCGATGTGGGCGACTTGAACATCGAATTGCACTGGGGCGCCCGCTATCGGCGTTTCGGGAACGAGCGAAAACCGTTGAATGGATGAGTTGTTCGGCTCGAGCACGCCGACATCGACGATGAAAACTTCGGCCCCTATCTGGCGATACAGGCCCTGTGCGGTCCCAGAGCCCGTAAGGTTAGTTAGAGACCAACCCGGCTGGGACAAGTCCGTCAAAACATACAGTTCGGCTTGCTCAAATTCGCTGCCTGCAAGCAGTGCGGCGGCATTTTGCACCATTTCGAGAACGGGCCGGCCTTGCGGAGTGATGCGGAGTCGGTCGATTTGCCCTTCGGCGGCGAGTTTATCGACCTGAAATACGGCGGATTCGGGATCGCCGCTCAAAATGGCAACGCTGCTATTTTGGGGGATTTGGCGGAGGATCCATCGGGCGAAATCTTGTGCTTCTTCGAGTCGTGTTTTATTTTCGGCGATGTAGTTCATTCGCAGGGAGGTATCGACAACGATGGCGGCGGCGATGGGTGCATCTTGGCTGCCGAGTGATGTTGCGAGTTGCGACATAAGGGAGTCTGGATTTTGGGCGAAGGGCGTCCAAGTACCGAGATTGAGGATGGGTTTGGCGAGTGCGAAGCCGAGCAGGGAGAAGAGGAGTGCTCGCATAGCGAGGAGGAGGATGTGTTTGAGTCTGTAATTTCGGCGATGAGTTTCGATTTTTTGGAGGATAAACATCACGGCGGGAAACTCAATTTCTTTGGGTTTTCCCTGCATGAGGAGGTGTAGCAGCACAGGAATGGCAACGGCTGCCAAACCGCCGAGGAGAAGCGATGCTGTGGACAGGGAGAGCATAGAGGTATTATAGCAAGTTTTGGCTGGGAACGGAGCGCAGTCCCGCGTGAGTTAGGGCAGGTCCAATGTTGTCCAGGCCGCAAACCTATCATTCCGCCGCAAGGACGAGAACGAGGCCAAAGCAAAATAGGACACGCTCTAGAGCGAACTTTCCAATAATAACCGCATTTTTCGGAGTTCGCCGAATTGGTCAACATCCGAAAGTACGGCAAGGTCTACACATAAAACCCTTTGGTACTCAACATTCGTCAGAAGAGCAATCAATCGGCCAAAATCGACAATTCCCTGTCCCACCCGCGTCTGAAAATGTTTTTGCGTCGTATCCCGCAAGCGAACATGACAAACATGCGGCAATATCGCTTCATAGTCCCTTGGCTTCGAGAGATTATAAATGTAATGACTCGGATCAAGCGTTATGCCCAGCCCTTTCACATACTTGCAAAGGCTTCCGACTGTTTCCTGAGTTTCCGTAATCCGACCGCCTTCAGTCGCGACTCCAACGACGACGCCGTAATACACGCCAATTTTGACCAATTCCTGCAGACGCTCAATTTCTTCATTGAACGGCATACCGAGAGCGGCTGCGTGAACCGTGATGACGGCAATTTTACAATCCTTGGCCAAGCGACAGGCTGCCGTAAAGTGTTCAACATAATTGGGGGCTTCCGGCTCGACATCGAAATAAATCCCGATGGGAAGAATTCGCCGGGACGAGCGGCGTAATTGAACGATGGCTTCGTGATTCTCCGCAATTTGTGAGGGCTGAAGCGAGCCCTGCTCGCCTATCACTAATTCAGCGCTCGTGTATTCCATATCGGCTAAACGGTCGAATATATCCGCAAGCGGCTCGCCGGGTACACAGGATGTCGAAGCAGCAATAATCATAGAAAAAACCTTGAAGACGAACAAAGACAGTCCCTGCCATTTTACCGTGATTTTCCCAGGATTTCAAGCCGTGCGAGCGGGAACGGGGACGTTTTATGCAAACGCCTCCCGTTTCTGTGCATCCTCACCAAACTACACATCGCAAATCTTGACTGCTTCATGCAATGACTGAATGCCGTTTTTCGGAATGAATTCGTGCGCAACAAACCCGTGGTAGCCGGTTTCTTTAATCGCCCGAATCACGGCAGGATAGTAAATTTCCTGCTGGTCATCGAGGTCACGCCGACCCGGTACGCCTGCGGTATGGTAGTGTCCAATCGCATCCTTGTACTTGCGGATGTTGTCTATCATATTGCCTTCCATAATTTGCATGTGATAGATGTCGTAGAGCAATTTGAAGCGTTCGCTGCCGACGCGTTCGACCAGTTCGGCACCCCACGGGGTTTTATCGGCCATGTAATCATGATGGTCCCGCAGACTGTTAAGCAGTTCCATATGGACAGTAACACCGTGTTTTTCGGCAATCGGCACCAGGCGTTTGATGCCGATGGTGCAGTTTTCGAGGCCTTGTTCGTCGCTCATACCCCTGCGGTTGCCGGAAAAACAGATAATGTTTGGGACTTTTTTTTCGGCGGCGAGCGGAATGATGCGTTCGAATCGTTCGATCAATCCGTCGTGATGTTCGAGGCGGTTGAAACCGTGTCCGATTTGGTCGGGCCCGTTGGACATGGTAACGATGAGGTCGTGTTTAATGACGGTATCCCAATCATTTTCGTCGATGAGGTCGATTCCGACCATACCGAACCTTTTGCAGATGACGCAGAAGGCATCGAGCGGAATGTTCCCGAAACACCATCTGGAGACGGACTGTTTTATATCGCCTTTGAGGGTCAGTTTTTCGAATTCTTCTTCTGCTTGAGCGATGAGCGTTGCGGCAGGCACGGCAGCCGCGACGGAGCCGACGGCCAATGATTTGAGAAGGGAACGGCGTGTGATCATGAGAGTATTCCTTCGTGAAATGAATGAGGGATTATAGAGTACAGGCCATTTTATCCGAAAAATCGGTCAAAGTAAAGTTGTGTCCCCCGGGTGAAATCGCTTGCAAAATGACCATTTTTTGCTAGACTAGCACTTCTCAAGCACTTTTTCATCGTATTCATCAATGCTCCGACTCCTCATTGGCTCCCTTTGTGCTTCCATTATCTTTTTGCCCTCCGCAAACGCATCCCAACCGGTCGATCCCTCAACGCTGACCGGAAAAATTATGAGCGGATACCAAGGCTGGTTCCGAACGCCCGGGGATGGCTCCAATCGAGATTGGTTCCACTACGGACGCAATTTCGGGCCCGAAAACTTCGCCGCCATCGAAATGTGGCCCGATGTTTCCGAACTCGACGATGATGAAAAAGTCCCAACCGCATTCCGACACGAAGACGGCTCCGTTGCCCACGTTTTCAGTTCCCGTAACCGAAAAACCGTTGCCCGGCACTTTCAATGGATGGAAGAATATGGAACCGACGGCGTATTCCTGCAACGCTTCATCGGCGTAACCCGAAACGATGCCGGACGAAACGACAACAATGTCGTGATGGATAATGTCCGATACGGTGCCGAAAAACACAATCGCGCCTGGGCAATGATGTATGACCTTACCGGCGCTCGGCCCGGCGATATGATGGGGTCGCTCGTTGATGACTGGAAAAAACTCGTCGATGAAAGCAAAATCCGAGAAGACCGGATGTACCTGCATCACAACGGCAAGCCGGTTGTCAGCATTTGGGGAATCGGTTTCAGCGACGGTCGACGGTACACGCTCGCGGAATGTCTCGAATTGATCACGTTCTTGAAAGACGACCCTCAATACGGCGGCAATACGGTCAAGGTCGGCGTACCGACTTTTTGGCGGACATTGGATCGCGATGCGATTGATGACCCGTTGTTGCACGAAATCATCCGCAAGGCGGATATTGTGAGTCCTTGGACGGTTGGCCGTTACCACACACCGCGTGAGGCGGCAAATCATACCCGAAATGTTGCGGCGGCTGATCTTGCTTGGAGCAAGGAAAACGGGGTCGAATATATGCCCGTGGTGTTTCCGGGCTTTAGTTGGCACAATCTCTATATGGGCAGGAATCAGCCGGAACGGGCGAGGTTCAATTTAATCCCGCGGCTCAAAGGCGAGTTTTTATCCACGCAACTCCGGGGGAATATGAATAATGGCGTTACGATGATTTATCAGGCGATGTTCGACGAGATAGACGAGGCGACGGCGATATTCAAGGTTTCGGACAATCCACCGGTTGGCGGCGTGAACAGGTTCATTGATATGGAGGGCTTGCCGAGCGATTTTTATCTGAAAATGCTCGGCGAAGCCGCCAAGGAGTTGAAGCAGCGAGTCGGGCGGTAGCATTTGGCTCGAATCATCTTTCCGGCGTTAGGCGTGTCGCCCTGCGACGCGTCGCCTAACGCTCTCCGCATTTTCCTCTTGCCTGATTGCCGTCAAATCATTACTATACCACACCGGAACAGTGCCGGTTCGTCTCAACGGCAGTTATTTTGAAGCGAGACCCACGACGTGAAATACTTTTTTTACCTCATTTTTCTTGCCGCCTCACTCGGGGCCGTTGCGGCTATTACCAATCCTGCGATATTTCAGCAAGGTGCTGCGTTTATCGGGTTGGAACTGCCGCTAAACTCCGACGAACCTGCCGAAAAAATTTCCAGCGAGGATCAACTCGCCCGATTCCTCTCGCAATACCCCTCCGGTAACAATTCATTCGGCAATACACAACACAACGACATCCTGCACGCGACGAATCCGCCACACGTCCCAATGGTCGTCGTGCCCGAACCCGCCCAGCCGCCGCTGCCGCCCATATATGAAACATCGGCATACGCACCGCCGGCTCCCGAATACGCTCAGGCTTGGGACAGTACCAATGCGAATTGGGATGCGGGCAACGGCAACTGGGAACAGACAAACTGGAATGCCGATCCAACACCGCAGTCTGTGCCGGCATCACCGTATGATTCGTACACAAATCCGTCGCATGATTTCGCGAATAGTCTCCCAACCGACCCGTTCGATGTGTCCCAACATTCTGCGCCGATTCTGCCGGATCATTGGTCGGGCCCTGCGCAACCCTATCAGGAGCCGATGGCTGCAACACCTGCCCCGCAGCAATCCGTGTATGGCGTTACACCGCCGCAAGAGTCGTTTGCCACCGTGCAAACCCCAGTTGTACCGGCATCCAACTTCCAAGAGATTCCGAATTTTGAACAAACGCGATATACACCTCCGAATCAGACGCTGCCGACTCAAACTATGCCGCCGCAGACGATGATTGAAAGCGTGCCGGTGTACGGCACCGAAATGGTCGCCCGCGTCGGAACGCAGTTTATTTTGCTGGGCGATGTGCTTCCCAAACTGCGCCGCCTGGCTCTGCAAATTGTCCAGGAAAACCTCAAAAAAATGCCGGAGATGGAACGAGCCAACGTGCCGCACGAAGAAGTCGAACAGTTCGTCAGTATGTTTGTCGAAAAGCATTATGCGGACGTGTTGGAACAACAAATTATGCTTGCGCTCATCTACAGCGATTATGATGCGTCGATGGGAACGGAACAAAAAAACTTCTTCGATAGCAAAAAAGGCGAAGAATTTGACCGGACTGAAATACCCGCGATGATAGAAGAGTTCAACGTCGAAAACATTGTGGCCTTGCGGCGGTATTTGGAAGAACAGTTCGGCAGTTCCCTGGAAAAAGAACGCCGACTTTGGATTCGCGAGCAAATTGTCAGAGAATGGGTTGGTATGTCGATGCAACGTGCGACGGGCGAGTGCACCTACGAAGAAATGGAAGATTTTTACAATGCGAATTTGGCGATGTTCACCTCGACAGCCCGAGCGCGTTGGCAGGAAATGGTCGTGTTGCTTTCCAACCATAATACGGAACAAGATGCTTGGAATAAAATTAGTTGGATGGGCAACCAAGTTGCCCGGGGGGCCCCGTTCGAGGACATTGCCAAGGCGAATTCGGAAGGTTTTACGGCATCGAATGGGGGAACTTGGGACTGGACGACGAGGGGCAGTTTGACCTCGGCGGAGTTAGAGCAAGCGGTCTTTTCGCAGCCGGTTGGCCAGTTGAGTTCGGTCATCATCAGGAGCAATCGGGGGTTGCACATTATTCGGGTACTGGAGCGTGAAGAGGAGAGCGTGGTTCCGTTTATTCAAGCGCAGAATGAGATTCGCAATCGAATTCGCAATCAGCGTGCTCAACGTTATGAATCGGAGTATTTTGCGGATTTGCGTCGTCGTTTCCCGCCGGTGATTGTTCGGGAGCGAATTGATTTTAACGTCGGTTTGCCTCGTACGGCGAGTAATATGCCGTAGTATTTCGGGAACAAGGGCCGAAGGCGTGTGCCGGAATGACAAAAAATGTCCCGTGCAATTTGAAATGCGCTCTAATTGATCACTTCCGAGACGATGTTGCCGTCTTTGAGCCAGATGACGCGTTTGGCTCGGGCACCGACGTCGTTTTCGTGCGTTACCAAAATAATCGTTCGGCCTTCGCCGTTAAGACGATCCAAAAGTTGCAAAATTTCTTCCGTCGTTGTCGAATCGAGATTGCCCGTCGGCTCGTCGGCAAGGATAAAATAGGGATCATTCACCAAACTGCGTGCAATGGCAACGCGTTGCTGCTGTCCGCCGGAGAGTTGCGTTGGCCGGTGTCCAAGCCGTTCGCCCAAGCCGACCAATTTGGCAAGTTCAACGCATCGCTGCCGAGTCTTTCGGGAAACATTGCCCTGATAAAACAACGGGACTTCGATGTTTTCCAACACGGTCAACTGCTGAATCAGATTATACGACTGAAAGACGAAGCCGATGCGTTTTGCCCGAATGTTGGAAAGATGATAATCGTTGAGTTTTGTTACTTCATCGTCGCCCATCCAAATGGAGCCCGAGGTCGGTCTGTCGAGACAGCCGAGCAGATTGAGCATCGTGCTTTTTCCAGAGCCGGATGCACCCATAATGGCGACGAAATCCCCTTCGGGCACGTCGAGCGAGACGCCGCGGAGAGCACGAACGGTTTCGCCCTTCAGGGCATATTCCTTTTTGACATCAAGCAACTTGGCCGCGAGTTTCATGACATCCATTATAACATGAGCAAAAGAACGCAGGGCGTTCGCTTCCCGCTCTTGCTGGAATTAAACGAAATAGAGTGTACAATATACGATACGCTCCTTGTCCGAGTTTGCCTCATCAAAATGCCTGTGCCTAATGCCGCTGCGAAAAATACTGGAAATGCCGACGTGGACCTTCGGAATCCCTTTTTAGCAGGCATACTCGCTTGGCTCGTGCCCGGTTTGGGACATTTGTATCAGCGACGCTATCCCAAGGCACTGATTTTTTTCCTCTGCATTATGCCGACTTTCGCGATCGGCTGCGTTTTGGCCAGCGGGCCCGAAATCGGCATCGCACGCAACGTTTATTGGTCCTGGCGGGCTGGCGATATGCGGTTTTGGTGGTTGGCCCAGGCTCCGCTGGGCGTTGCCGTCATTCCCTCCTGGACGCAGGCCTGGCAAGTTGATGCCGGAAAACAACCGACGCTCGGGACCTTTATGTCGCCGCCGAAACTCTATCCCGAAGACCGACAAGGCATCGCGCCCGTCTTGAGCGAATTGCGGCGGAAAACACCCCATTACGAGTTGGGAACCTACTTGACCGTGATTGCCGGCCTGATGAATATCCTCGTCATCTTCGACGCCATCGGCGGCCCCTTCCTCGGGAGACGGAAAGAAAAAAAGAAGCCGAATTGAACACATCCTGCCCGTAAACGGAAACAAATCCCATTTTTGCCGATTCGGCGGCTTTTTTATGCTTGCGTCCGCACGTTGATACTACTCCGCATCAGATACTCTTTGAGTTCCGCAACCGTATAATTACGGGCCATTCTCGGAGAATAGAGCATACTGCTTATAATCGCCGCTTGAGCGTCCGTCTGGGAAAATAACGCTTGCAAATGTTCCGGCAAGCCCGCACCGCCCGATGCTATGAGCGGAACCGATACCGCCCGTTCCGCCATTCGCATCAATTCCAAATCGTAACCCGATAATGTCCCATCATTGTCGATGCTGTTCAAACAAATTTCGCCCGCCCCGAGTTCCTGACCGCGTTTGATCCATTCCATCGCGTCCAAACCGGTCGCTTGCCTTGCACCATCAATATAAACTTCGTATCCGCTCGGCATACTTGGCGTTCGTTTGACCTGCGTAGAAAGCACAACGCACTGCGAACCAAAGGCTTTCGCTCCTTCTGAAATGATTTGCGGATTCCTCACTGCCATCGAATCGACGCTGACTTTTTCCGCACCGGCCTTGAGCACTTCGTACATATCGTTCAAGGTTTTGATGCCGCCGCCGACCGTAAAAGGGATAAAAACCCGGCTTGCAACGCGTTTGACCGTTTCGATGTCGATACAGCGTTTTTGTGCGCTGGCCGTTATGTCGTAAAAAATCAATTCATCGACATTCGCCTTGTACAGAGCCTCCGCCAGTTCTTCGGCAGGAGCGACGTCGATGTTGTCCTGAAATTTTACTGCTTTTGTTACCCTGCCGTCGATGATGTCGAAGCAGGCGATGAGTCGTTTTGTGAGCATTTTTTGTCTATTGTTGCGTTTTGTTGAAGTAGCGGACGTTCGGCAAGCCGTCGAAGTGTTGATCGGTCGTCCAAAGAACGGCATCGTGCTGTTTGACCACGGCGTAAATGATACTGTCCGCAGTCGGTAATTTATAGTCCCTACTAATATGTGCGGCACAGAGGCTCAATTCGACATCCAACGGGACAACACGGGCTTTTAACATTCCTTGAACAAATTCGTTTGCATAGACCACGCCACGCGTTGCGGTTAACTTTTTGAATACCTCATACAACACAATGGTAGGGACAAGCAAGTTTTTTGCATCGGCAATAATCGGCGCAACAATCCTCTCGACAGGAGACTTCTCCGCAAATTCCAGCCAACATGACGAATCGATAACATTCATATTTCTCTATCTGTATCTTCTCGGAGGTCGGAATAATCCACGTTGTGTAACGAACCTCTAAATTTGTCCATCCAAGCAATGTATTCCTCGTCGCTCATTTTTGGCCTATTTGCAAGCCATCCTCGCACGGAACGAAGCCCTTCAAAAAACTCTTCCTCGCTCATTGAAGACGAGTCGACAGAATCCAGCTTTTTGCAAAAAAGCGTAAATGTGTCATCATCCTGCTCGTTTTTCCTATCCGGCTCCGCGGACAGTTTCACTTTCTTTCCCCGCAGAGACTCCGGCAGGGTAATGGAAAGATTGCCATCCAGCGGAACAAATGCTTGCGTTTGAAATGCGGTCATACTATGTAACTCCTTCTTGTCCGTATTGTACATCGGTCAGGGAGCATTGGCAAGGCGAACGCCCCGCAGGACTCGGCGGCTAAGTTTCATTCGCTTTGCGGAATTGGCAGGTCAACCAGAGCCGCAACCTTCCGCTTACGGCTTCGATTCATGGCACTCCCGGAAACATTTCCTCCAATTTCCGCTTGAGCCGTTCGCCGCGGGCAGGGAGCAAAACTACTTTTCCCTCTCGATCAAGCAGCAGGCAGTACGGTATGGCCGTCCCGTAAAGTTTACGAAAAAATTCACTGCTCGGATCGTGAAGTTGAATCCAAGGCAACTGCTCCGACGCGATGAGTGCGACCAGTTTTTCTCTGTCCTCCCCTTTATCAATACTGATGCCGACGATTTCAAAACCGCGAGAGTGAAATTCGTCGTACCGCTGTTTCAGTTCCGGTATTGCATGGCGGCAGGGCAAGCACCACGTTGCCCAAAACTCAAGCAGAACAACTTTTCCCTGTAAATCATTCAGGTCGAATGGCTTGCCATCCAGTGTTGTGCTGGTCAGGGTTATTTTTTCGCCCAAAAGTTCCAACGTTTTGTCTGGCACTTGTACGGCATTGCCGGGAAGTTGTATCCAGGCAAGATGTTCCTGCAATTGCGGTAATATGCTGGTGGAATCCATCGTTTTGCCGGCAGCAAGCCATTCCTGTTCGTGCTTTTCCTGTTCCTCGACCAATGCGTTGAACGCCTTGATATAAAACGTCCGCTGCTCCGTCGTGAGTCGATTGAATAGTCTATTTCCCATCCCAAAACCGAAATTGGCAAGTGCTCCTCCTCTTATTTCATAGATAGGTTTGCTTGATTCGAGCATGTGCTGTGCCAACAGGAACAACTGCTCCAATGCCTCGTCGGTAATTGTATCGCTTTCAATGAGGCGGCCAAAACTATGATTGAAAAGTCCAGAATCGATAATGTGAATCACGTGCAAAGCCTCGTTTTGCTGTTTAGCATCTATGCCGATTTGGTTAGAGAAAAATTTTACTTCTTTGGCGAAAGCAAAAAATTCTTCTTTCGTTGCCGCATCATGGGCGAGCAGGTTTTGCAGGGTGTCATACTTGAACATGAAGAGAATCAGTTTTTTTTCGGCATCTTTCGTTTCGGCAATGTACTTTTCAATTTGTTCCAACCATTCCCGTTGTTTGGCTTGCCCTTCCGGCGTGTCGAAGGGGTCGGTCGGTATAAAATTCACAAGTTCATGTATTTCTGGGACTTCGCTTCGCGGAAACCCACCGCGTTGCCGTTCTTCTGCCGAGGGTTGCTGTTGTGCATGAGCGGCGAACGCAAAGAGAAACAGACACAACACGGCAGTTATCTGTATTGTTGCTTTCATTGGAAACTTCAGCGTGGAAAAGTTAAGATGATTTATTGTAGCAGAAGGCGGTTAATGATGAAACCTGTTATATCGGTCAACCGGAAATGGAGCAGAACACCGATACTCTTATCCCCTCACCGCTCTCGCGTCTTACGCATTGCAAGCATCGAATAATTGCGATAGAATCAACCACTCCCGCCGAGTTTCGTTCATTCCAATGCACAAAAACACTTACCCGGAACACGAAGTGCAAGTCCGTATTCGATACCAGGAAACCGATAAGATGAGCATTGTCTATCACGGAAACTATTTTACCTTTTTTGAAATCGGACGCACCGAATATCTGCGAAATTGCGGTTATACCTATCGAAAAATGGAAGAAGAAGGCGTCTTTGCCGTTGTCGTCAAGGCGGAATGCTCCTATCACAAAGCAGCAATGTATGATGATTTGATCACCATCAAAACAACAATCAAGCGAATTACGCGGGTCAAAATCGAATACGGACATCAGGTTTTGCGGGGAAACGAATTGTTGGCGACGGGGCATATCACATTGGCTTTCGTCGATGCGGAAGGCAAACTCCGTCCCGCACCCGACTGGATACGAGCAGAGGAATAATTGACGAATCCTGTTTTTTCGGTATATTGGTTGCATGTCCGAAGACGCATACCGAATCATTGCCCGCGAAATGAATGCGATGGAAACGTTAATGCGTCAAAAACTTTCGCATTCCGACCCTTTCGTCGATGAAATCGTTCGATACAGCCTGCAAATCGGCGGAAAACGCCTCCGGCCCGCATTGGTCTTCTTGGCCGGAAAATTCATCGGAACCGTTACCGAACAGCATATCCAGGCCGCTGCCGCCATCGAGTTGGTACATACCGCATCGCTCATACACGATGATATTTTAGATGGAGCCTCCGTCCGCCGACACCTCGCGACTTTTAATGTCCGATGGAATGTACAGGTCGGCGTGTTGGCTGGCGACCTGCTCCTGACGAAAGCACTCGAACTCATCACGCAAACGAGTAAAATTGAGGGAATTCACGCACTGGCCGGTGCCAGCAAGCGGACATGCGAGGGAGAATTGCAGCAAATTGGGGCGGCTGGACGATTCGACATGTCCCAGGCAGAATATCTGCAAATCATTGCCGGAAAAACAGCACCGCTCCTCGCGTGCAGTGTGGAACTCGGTGCCTTGTACGCTTCGGCAACGCCGCAGGTGATCGAACGTTTCCGGTGTTTCGGGCAAAAATTGGGGCTTGCATTTCAAATTATTGATGATGTGCTGGATTTGGTTGGCGAGGCGAATACAGCCGGAAAAACGTTGCAGACGGACTTAATTCAACGCAAACCGACGTTGCCTTTGATTTTGTATCTGCAAAAAGCGGCCGAAAACGAGCGTCGGGAGATTTTATTGCATATTCGTCGGGATGATTTCAATGAGCAGTCGGCCAACTGGGTCGTCGCGAGATTGCAGGCATCCGGTGCGATTGATGATGCCCGAGCGGTTGCCTGGACACTTTTGGATGAAGCGATGGAATCGCTCATTGGCATTGAGGGCGATGCCGAAACCAAGCGAGCCTTGTCGGAACTTGCCCGATTTGTTGTCGAACGCGAAAAATGAAGGAAGGTTGAATCGGTTTCCTCGCACGCAATGCCTGGATCCCGGCCTGCGCCGGGATGACGGGAGCGATTCCTGCCCAATTTCACGCCCTAGGGCGAGCAAACAAGCCGCAGCAACTTTTCGGCAAGTACGCGTTTGGAGCCAACAAAAACTATTCGCCGCTCGCCCATCGCGTCAAAAATCTGAAATGATGCTTCGTCCCTGCCAATACTCTCAGGAGCATTGAGCACCACAAAATCGCAATGCTTCCGCCGCATCTTTTCGAGTGCTTTTGCCTCACCGCTGCCCGTTTCTAAGGCGAATGCAACACTCCATTGGTCAGACCGTTTGATTTTTCCCAAAGCGGCAAGGATGTCCGGCGTGTTTGTAAATTGGAACGAAATGCCGCCGTCATTTGGTTTGGTAATTTTCTGACTGGAAAAGGCAGTTGGACGAAAATCGCACGGTGCGGCCGCTCCAATCACGCCGACGCAATCCGTAAATAGTTGCAATGAACGCTCAAGCATTTGCTCCGTTGTTTCGATCCAATGAACATCGGCATCGGGCGGATAGGCAACAGCCGTCGGACCGCTGACGATGACGGGCAGCATACCCTGCTGTAAAACGGCTTCGGCCAAAGCAGCACCCATTCGCCCGCTGGAGCCGTTCGTCAGATAGCGAACCGGATCCAGGTATTCCCGAGTAGGGCCTGAAGTTATGAGGATTTTCGACATTTGTTCTTTTGCTATCGAATCGTTACCGCCTGGAGCGACTGCACATGTTCGCCGGTGGAATGCTGGACGACAGAATGTTGAAGTTGCTGTGTTTCTGTGTTGATTACCCAATTCGGAGCGAACTGCTCACGCCGGCCCGGCAAGTGCGAAGTCGTCTGCGAACTCATCACCGGCGTGCCTTTGTCGGGAACGTAACGCACGATCAGCGAGACCTTCTTCATCGGACTCTCCGGGTTTGCCACATCCACCGGAACCCAAAGATTATAAGAATGTCCCAAACTGGATTTTGAATAAACGCCCTTGCTGTTGAGCGTTTTTTCATCGAAAACGATGCCTTCGTTCGGCTTGGCATCGCCGGGCGTGCGGCCATCTTCTTCAAAGACATACACGATGACCGTGCCCTTGATTTTGGCGGGCCGCCAATCCTGATCGTGAAAGTAGACACGTCCGCCAAAACCTCGCTGAGCATTTTCGCCGTTGCTTATAGCGGGTTCCCAGGTGGCAATGACTGACGTTACCGGCCCCGGCGGTTTCAACGACGCAAGGTCCACCTGCGGCATTTTGATTGTGGATGCGCAACCGGTCAGAAGCACGAGGAGCAAAAAAACGGGAGTTAGAGCGTATTTCAAATTGCTACGGACAAAAAAGCCGTCATTCCGGCGCACGCCGGAATCCAGTCGAGCAACTCGCGACCTGTCCTGCTGGATTCCGGCTTGCGCCGGAATGACGGAAGCGATTCCTGACCCTCTCGCGTTGCGATAGGCACTGACGCCGACTGATTTGCTGTGTTGATTTTTCATAGTTTTCTTTCCGTTTGTATTGGACATGTTCTATAATCCCTAGCGTGTCTCAATTACCGGCACCGGGAACACCGGCACTGGCGGGAGTTGCGTGTCCTTCAAGCGAATTGGAGTTGCCGGAATATGAGGAACTTCATGCATCGACCACACATCGCTTCGGCGGCGAATGTTGGGATTGCCGGTTAAACGCACCACGTCCGCCGTACACCATCGCATCCGCTCGAACTCCTGTTGATCCAGTGCATTCATGTCATCCTGTGTGCGGAGAATTCGCGGCGTCAATACAATCAGCAATTCCGACCGATCATTGGTTCGGGTGTCCATTTCAAAAAAGTGTTTGAGGATAGGGATTCTATTCAAGCCGGGAATACTATTGTTCACCGAGCGCTTTGTTTCGCTAATCAATCCGGCAAAGACAACGGTTTGGCCATCCATCGCATTGAGCGTGGTCGTTGCGTTTGTCGTTCTGGTGTGCGGTGCGTTTCTATTGCCGATGTCCAGCATGTCGATCAGACTCGACCGTTCGATAAAAACGGCCATCGACACCATTCCATCCGGCATAATGCGCGGTGTTATATCCAGCGTTGTTCCGATGGGTAATCTCGCCACGTCGGATGAAGTTCCACCAGTGCCGACGGTGGTCATCCCTTCGTAAGGGACTTCCTCACCAACCACAATTTGTGCCCTGCGGTTATGCAGTGTTACCAATCTGGGCCGGCCCAAAACTTGCGTTCGGCTTTGCGTTTCCAATGCCCGAACGAAAATGCTCACCGATTCGCTCGATGCGGAGAACGAAAATCCGCTTCCTTGGCCGACTCCCAGACTCGTAACGCCCTGCGATCCGACGTTTTTCGTGTTGGTCAGCCCGCCTGTAATGGGGTTGGCTGCAATAATGCTTGGAAATGGCGGGGCTGACGCTCCTGGCAACACAGTATTCATCGCCCGGTCAAACAAAATTGAATCTTGCAAGCCGAATTCCACACCCCGATCACGGCTGCGGTTTATGGAAACTTCCGCAATCAGCACTTCGATGGCGACCATCATGGGCCGTTCATCGAGTTCCGTAATGATCTTGCGGATTTGCTCAAACTGACGCGGAGATGTGCTGACAATCAGCGAATTGCTAATCGGTTCGGCAATGATGTTGGTTTCCCTTTCGTACTGCTCCAGCGGACTGTTGGGAAGGAGCGTTTGCGTGTTTTGCAGGGCAATTTGCCGTTCGTTGGCGATATGCGTATTCAAAATCGGTGCAATTTCTTCGGCGGGCGTGTTAACCAGTTTCATCGTGAACACCCGGCGGTTGTTCAGGTTTTCCGAATCCAGCCGAATGAGCAGGGCTTCCGCGATGGCCAAGTCCCCTTCGCTGCCGATCGCGACGATGCTGTTCGTCCGAACATCCGTTTGGAATCGGATACCGACGAGCGGGCTATCCCCTTCTTCAAAGCCGGGCCGGGCTGCCATCACCTGGGTTGCCGCTCCCGATGCAAAAACGTTATTGAGCAAGGTTGTCAATGCAAACGCATCGCCGTTGAAGAGCGTGAAAACCCGGATTCTCGATTCCGCCGACGGAAGGCGGTCAAGTTGCTCAATCAGGGCCGCAATCAGAGGCATCGTCTCCGGCGGAGCGGTAACGATAAGGGCATTGTTTCGGGCATCGGCAACAACCGAAACGTTGTAGGCAACGCTGGAACGCATCAAATTGCCCTCGGCATCCACATTGTTGAGCGAAAGCATCGTTCCGCGAACGTTGCTGATTCCGCTGTTGAGAGCGTTGGACAAAACCTGTTGCATCTCGGTAGCCATCGCATTTCGCAGAGTGAATACACTCATGAAACTGGTAATTTCGCCGCCGGGAACATCCATCTGCCGAATCATCGACTCGATTTCGAGCATATCACGCGGATTCGCCTGAACGATGAGCGAATTTGTTCGGGCATCGGGTATGATGCCGACTTGGGGGGCCAACTGTTGCCCCGCACCAGGTCGACCCGTGATGGAGTTCTGAATCTGGGGGCCAAGTTCCGTTGCCGCAGCGTGTTTCAGGTGGAAAATGCGAAAATTGGCGTTGGGGATGACCGGCGTATCCAATTTGGCAATGAGTTCCTTGGCGGCGGTAATGCTTTCTTGGCGTCCGATGAGCAAAATCGTGTTCGGCTTCACCAGGGGAATCATCGTGATTTGCCCTCGCCGCTGCAGATAAACCTGTTGATAAAGCGTTTGGACGAGTTGGTTTATCCGAAGCGAATCGGCATGCTGCATCGGCACCAACTCGATCACCGGCTCGTTGGCAAGGCCCAATTCTTCCAGTTGGCGGATCATTTCCTGCACGACGGCAACATCGCTGGGCGAACCTTGGATGACGACGGTGCCCAGGGCGTCGATGATGTCGATGTGGACATTGCCGACGACTCGGCCAAAGGCCTCGTCGCCCGCTGCACCGTTTATGTTGGCCGCATTTCCCGCGGCGCGTGCGTCAATTTGAGCAACGCGGTGCATTTCTTGGTTGACGAGACCGGCAACGCGTCGGGCGGGTTCGACATTGGCTTGCTGGACGGGAACAAATTGAGTGAGAGCGGCCCCCGGAATGTCTTCGATGTCCAAAAACCGAACGATTTGGAGAGTGGCATTGACCAGTTGGGGCGGGCCAGCTACGGAAACCGTCGCGTGTTGGTGGTCGATGAGGAGTTCGATGGCGGCTCCATTGCGTCCGGGCAGTTGGTATCGGGACTGTCCTGGCGGCGATTCGACATTTCGGATGGGAACGAATCGGCTGCCGAGTTTTCCGACGAGATTGCGTTCAAAATTCTGCGGTGCGAGGCGGAGCCGATGGGACTGCGTGACGGGACCCTGCACTGCACCGTTCTGTACGGGGCCGTTCTGAAGGGGCCCATTATGCACAACGGGCCGGACGGCCTGTCCAGACGCAGCCGGTAACATCGGAGTCACAACGGGAGCCGGACGGGACTGCGTACTGCCAACGGGCGTAACGAAGCCGGAGGAAAAGGAAATGTTCGACGTTTGCATCGGCGCGTGGAAAATCGCACCGGGCTGCGTTTGCTGCTGCGTCTGTTTGGGATTCGTGAACTGCTGTGCGAGGGCGTACTGCCCCGTCGGCAAAACGGCCACACATCCGAGTAGAGTCCATGAACATAGGGACAGTCCAATTCGCTTCATTCTGTTCCTCCGTGGTACGGGTTCCAGTTGCCCTCTACATGGGCGGAACCCTTTATGTCCCTATCGTCTTGTCGGAGTAGCGTTTCCTATAGTTTTTCTGCCATGGAATGTCCTGACGGTTGCAGGTTATGTACCGGCAATTTCTTATGTACAGGTTGGTATGGTTGTGCCTGCGTGAGAGCGAAGTGAGGGGCATCCAGGCCTGCAATGCATCGAAGCGTCTTAAAATTCGTTCAAGCCGGCAAGATATGCATGGCAATGCGGACAAATGTGGTATCCCAGGTCAATATCCCGTTCGCAACTGGGACAAACGCGAGTTCGAGCCAGTGCGCTGGATTCGCTCGATGGGGGCGCCTGACGTTTTGGTGCAAGAATCGTTTTTCCGGCTTTTCTTGCCGCAGATTCTGCGTTCAGTTCGCCGAGAACGGACAGAACGATAGCGCTATCGGCAGCGAGTGCGCGGCGCATAATCGGAACCGTGACGGGTGCTTGGCAGACCGGACACTTGCCGGTCTTTCCCGCATTCGACTCCTTGGCAGTCAAACGGTGTCCGTTGGGACAGACTAACTGTACAGACATGAAAAAACCTCCTAGCGTTGACTTGATTCTATCATAATTGAAACCGGTGTAAAGGCCGGTCTGGAGAAATATCAACCTCCGGCCGTGTTTTCATTGCGGACACGTCCTTGACTTTTTGGAATTGTAGCGCATACTATACGGTAACGATGTAAACGCAAGTTATGCAGATGCTGGAAATGCGAGACCAATCGACACAAGAGTTTGTTTTTCTAACCGGAGCGACGGGACTGCTTGGGTCGTATATCCTGCATAACCTGCTCAAACGGAAGCAAAACGTTGCCCTTCTCGCACGCCCAGGCCGAAAAGAAACCGCCGAACAACGAATTTCTAAAATCCTCGCCCATTGGAAACGAGGAAAAGGCGACACCCTGCCGACGCCCAAGGTTTTTTCCGGCGATCTCACACAACTCGACTATAAACAGCCTGGCGAACTCCAGGAACTCTACGGCAAATGCAAATCCATCATTCATTGTGCCGCCAGCCTGACATTTTACGGCCCGCAAGGCGAAGAACCCTGGACTTCCAATGTTGACGGCACCAAACGCATCCTCGATTTCTGCGAAGCCGCCGAAGTTCCCGAAATGCATTATGTCTCGACGGCCTACGTCGCGGGCTCCAGCAAACACTTTTACGAACAAGACCTCGACGCAGGCCAGGAACTCCGCAATGACTACGAAAAAAGCAAATTCGAGGCCGAAAAAATCGTCCGAAGTGCGGATTTTCTGGATCAACTGACCGTTTATCGCCCTTCGATTGTCGTCGGCGATGCCGCGACGGGATTTACGACGACCTTTCACGGTTTCTATGCCGTGCTGAAACTTGCCCATACGCTTGTTTCCCGATTGCCGATGGGATCAACCAGCGGCCGAAACCTGTTGACAGCACTCGGGATGGATGGTTCCGAGCGGAAAAATTTCGTTCCCGTCGATTGGGTAACGAATGTTTTCGACCATATTTTCTCGAATCCGAAGTATCATGGCCGAACGTATCACTTAACGACGCCGAAACCGCCGCTTTTGACTGATTTTGTCGATATGGTGCAGGATGCCGTCGAAACGTGGTCGACGCTTGCCGACGAGCGTGATCCCCTTCGTGCCGATGAGGAATGGTTTTTCAAGCATTATGCCAGCGAAGTGCAGATTTACAAGGCGTATTTGCAGGATGACCCGCAATTTGATTCGGCAAACACGCAATGGGCTGCTCCGCATTTGCCGTGTCCTGTGATGGATAGGGAATTGATGTTGTTCCTTGCTCGCTATGCCATTTTATCGCGATTCGGCAAGCGGAAGGTGCCGAAGGACCTGATAGCCGTTCCGGCCAAGGCGAAGCCGGTCGGCGTCGAACGGATTGCCAGCCCGGTGCATCATTAGTAGCGTCTCATTATTAGAACTTGGGCAAGGGAGGTGCGACTGGCATTCTTTGTGGCGTTCTTCGGCTCGTGCGAGGTGGTTTGCCGGTGGCGTCCCAAGCCTTGTCCTTTTTGGAGGACATTTCCTTGTTCGTTGCAGTTAGGGACTCCCTCTCACGGAAGTAACGCAACTTTACAAATCACCAACTATTTTCTACCCGGTTACCCGGTTGACACGTAGAAAACTGCCGTCCGCCGAAGCGGGTCTTAAAAGTTTGTTAACGTACTCGTAATTCAATCCGCTCCGACGAATCGGAACGGGATTTCTAGGGTGTGTTGACACTAATTTCTCATAAAGACGACGATATTTGTGAAGGCAATAAAAGCATTATAAGTTTCATCCAACTTGTCATACCTCGCAAACACACGACGGAACTGCTTGATATTGCGGAATTTACGCTCCACAACATGCCTGCCTTTGTACAACTCCTTGTCCTACTCCCACGGCTTCTTGCGGTTGCTCTTCGGAGGCTCCACCGGAATCATGCCACAACTTTTCGCCGTCGCACGACACGAATCTCCCTCATATGCCTTGTCCATCATCAAAGGTTTGCCCTGGCGAATCTTCTTCGGAACCTTCATCATCAACTTCCGTCCTTCGGGATCATCGGCTGCAGAACCTGATGATAACCGACGCACGATCGGCAAGGTTTCATTCAGCAACAATCGAGCGTATTTTAGTTGTTAAACCGCCTCTACTTTTGCCGATACTTTGCGGCCCTTTTTTTGGGCGCACCCGTACCATCAGGATGAACTTTGATATGGCCACTATCCAACACAGATGTTTTAATTCCTTTGGTGTTGACGACTTGCGATTTGAAATGTTTTTCGATACGATCGAAAATGCCAATATCGATCCAGTAGCGAAAACGGTAGTAAATACTGTTCCAGTTGCCGAACTTTTTCGGCAAGGCTTGCCATTTACATCCGTTTTCAGCGATGGAGTGCAAGGCTTGAAAAAACGAAAGATAATCAATTTCAACATTGCCTCGTTATTTGGGAAACAGGTGTTGTATCCGTTCGATGTGTTCTTGTGTCCATTCCATGATAGAAGCATACCAGAATGAAAATGCCCGTCAAGAGTAGTGTCAACACACCCTAGCATTTGGCAAAACAATGATATCCAACAATCAACCAAGGAGATAAAATATGCCATATAGTTTTCAAGATTTTCCTATATCACAGGTACTGTCTGCAATTTATGACAGGATTGATATAGTGGCGGGCGAATCTTCTACCACAGAGGACTTGTCAAAACTCAAGGAGTTTGTTGGGCACGTCGCTAACGGTGCGTTGTATAAATTTATGGATTTTGAGAATAGTGCCGGTTCTGCAATAACAGGACACGGGGCTAACGGTTTCATCTCCAATTTCTATGACAAAGGCCGGTACGCCTGGCATTTTTGCATCAAAGGCAGATTTGCTCAAAAACACTGACCGCAAATTGGGAGTGGAGGTGTATGTGGTCGATGAAGACCGGTTTTATTACTGGAATGGGAGAGGATATCTGTCGCGGAGTATGTGCATGTGTGAAGGTAATAGCGGGGGAAGTGGCGGGAACAATGAAGCACCTTTGGATTTGTCCGCTCTCCAATTTGTGATAAAACAGCTACGAGATATAATAACGTGATGAGCGAAGATTTGTTAGACCAGTTAGATCAATCGATTCAAGATTTGCAACAAGTTAATCAGTTTGGTGCGAATCAAGAGATCATCGAAGAATTAGTCACACAACTAGAGCAGTCGGTACACTACCTGCGCGAAATTAGAGAGGTTGGTGTTGCGAACTTGTGGCGACATGGTGTCGTGGCATCACCTAACGATACTATTCGACAGGTTATCGAGAAAATATCAACAAAACAAAACGACACCATTGCCGATTATTTTGCTATGATGGCCGTGTTAGAATTGATACTGAAAAAACTGGATGAATGCAATGTTGCGGTGCTGGGCAAAACCGATCGCGTCAGATTGGCACTTGTTGAGAAGGCTATTATAGACACATCGGCTATTCCAGGAACAATAGAGACGATATTACTAAAACTTAACAAATTGCATACTATTATAGGAGAGTGACATGATTGTAGGCACAACAAATATGACACTTGATGAACTTGATGTTTTTAGGTTTAAGGATAGGCTTATTAGCATACTAGAAACTAAGGGCATCAAAACATCGCATGACGAATCGCTGAGTCTTCTATTTAGCAGATGCGTCAGCAGTGAACAATCGGACTGGTTTGCCCATACTTGGAGTCCATCAATCAACAATCATAGCGTCACGCCAGTGGGCCTGACTACAACTGCAACTGATGCACATCTAATTCCAGAAAATGGATATACATTTGATATTCCTTATCCCACGAATATCTCTTATAAGGGCAGTCAGGCACTACTTACTACAGGAAATGTTAAGTTGTTAAGTTTTATAGTCTCATTGACGGGCACCACCACTCCTGATGCTCGTACCAATGCAGATACACAAGTTGCTAACCCACTGTTTAACATACAACCATGTTTCCAGAAGAGTTTGAATAATCTGCAAGCCATAAACAATGGAACAGAATTTGATAGTATTATTTACAGAGGAATAGCTGGAACACGGAGAGCCATCAGATGTAATGGCGTTAGTGTTGCCTCGTTTAACCTCGCCAACTTTAATACAACCACAAACGGCTTACATTTCCAATACGAGCACAGCGACATCTACGTCGAGTTCTTCGGCTGTCACCTATACGGGATAGGCAGTTGTTCTGTGTCTTATCCAGATGTTTCAAATCGCGGGTTAATTCAACTTTCTGTATGGGGTAACAACCTCTCTGCTGCAAATGCAACAGGTTCGGTTCTATATATTAAACGAGTTTTATAATACGACACAATGCTGCTTAATAATATACTATACAAACTAGACGAACTGATTGATCAACTTGATGCGGTTAAGGCCGTAGGGGTTGAACAGTTGCGAGAGAGGGGCGTAAATGCTTCTGTTGATGAGTCTGTGATTGGCTTGTTTAACAAGATACTGTTTGCTCGAAATAGTAGCCTAGACCGCTTTGCTTTTTCGGGGATAGGTTTAAGGGGGATTGTTGTTGATGATTTTGCACATGATGCACAATCGACATACAGTTTGAGGCTAGGAGAAGAGGAGACAGTGATAGATGAACAAATACTTTGCCAGACGCTAGTGGCAGCCCCTAGTATAACTGTGGATTTGTTCTGTATTACTGATGAAGCCATTATACGAATTTTAACCCAGGAGATGCAATTATGAAAGGTGAAATACAACTCACATTGCGAGATAGAGAGACGAACGAAATTAAGAGGCAAACCAGGTGGATTCCGAA
>Ga0099364_10001783_pt1 | contig 34924 bp, 44 predicted proteins | sample TergutTh196P3_FD_73070 | JGI IMG/M metagenome (GOLD analysis project Ga0099364, IMG submission 73070) | Microcerotermes parvus P3 segment gut microbial communities from Pointe-Noire, Republic of the Congo - Th196 P3 | ecosystem: Host-associated > Arthropoda: Insects > Digestive system > Gut ... | reverse complement strand
CCTCCAATAATGAGGTATTTTTCATTATCAGGATGATTTTCGCTGGATATTTGCCCAGAAGCAGAACAATTAATAATCCTGCTATCTATAGCTGTCCCAACTAATGTTCCTCTAACATGACTTAAAAACCATGAAGGATCATTTATTATTGTGGCTATATGTATGTTTTCTATTTGGACATTCATAATAGTAGCATTATAAATATCGCTAAATAACGCAAAGCTTACCGTTTTTTCTTCAGCGATGGATTCAGGAGCATTGATAAATAAATTGCTTATTTTGAAATGATTTCCATCATATCTGCCAACAAATGACCGTTCGAAGTAGCCATGCGAAAACTTGGAGAAATATCCTATAGGAGTGAAACCGCGCCCGTTGTTCCAGTGTATGGTCTCAGAGGCTTCTATATCTGCTGTTTGAAGAAAAAAGTATCCCGTTCTATTCATACCCCATCCAATATCCCAAACAGCTGGTGTTTCAGACAGCCACCTCAGATTGGCGAGGTTCGCTATCAAAAACGGATTTTCTTCTGACCCTGCGTCTTCATCGTGGAAATTCGATGGTGCTTCTGCTAAAGTTTCAGCAATCAAGGTCTGTCCTAAAAAGCATCCTATTAGTCCTAATAATAGGATTGCCAGTAAATGTCTTTTTAAAGTCATTTAAATCTCCTTTAAATTTTTCTTTAATGTGGATTTATCTAATTTGTTTTAGATAAATACCATGGTTTACAATCATTTTATTGTAATGGATGCTTTCGGTTTGAGATTTTTCTCAAAATATGAAAGCCATATTGCATATTTCGCCAGTTTTTCCTCCCCGTAGTGGTTTATTGTATAAACCCCAAATTGTTTAGGGTAGGGAATTAATTCAATTTTATTTGGCGTAAGCAATACGCCCCTACGCTATGTTTAGGGTAGGGAATTAATTCAATATCTTATCCACCTGTTACCCCTTCCCGTCGTTGCGAGGTCTCTTCTCCGAAACTCCCCACGAAGCAATCTCCGTGCCACTACCACCCCTTCCCGTCGTTACTGTCTCTTCTTATTATACTCACGAAGCAATCTACATTTTCCATTCTCCATTGCCCATTGTCCATTGTCCATTTCTCTACCCCTTTCTATCACTGCTTTTAATCTACTTAAGTAATAATTTCAAATGCATAAACTCCTTGTTAAATTAATAGAATTACCATTCTAAAAAAAACACTTGATTTGTCAACAACTTTTTTCAGATTAATATAAGCTTGGTTTCATCCCTACGGGATGCGGTTTTGTGGTTTTACATCATTTTCTACATAGCTTCACATACCTAAAGGCTTATGTAAGGTAAAATTTTATTAATATACTTTTCAGAAAAGACTCCGACGGGATGGTGATAGTGGCACGGAGATTGCTTCGTGAGGATAGCCAGAAGAAACCTCGCAACGACGGGATGGGAGTAGTGACACGGAGATTGCTTCAGCTGGCGGGAGCAGAGACCTTACTATATTAACCGATTGCTTTAGCTGTCGGACAAATGTAACTATCATGGTTTACCTCTTTTTATCACCCACAGCCCATCTTTCCTTGCTCCATTGCGTGATAGCAAGTTAAGTTGCTTCAATTTTTCAATGTTTCTAAATACGGTAGAAACACTTATCTTTATCTTTTTTGCTATTTCTTCCTGTGTAATATTATCTTGTTTACCTATCAACGATAATATTTTTTCTTGAGTTTTGGATAATTTTATACCTGCATTTATACCTGCATTTATACCTGCATATTCTATAGATGCATTTTGTGAAGTATTCTTATATACCAATATAGAGTCTTTTATTGCTTGTAACATAAAATAGGTAAAAATTCCACTATCATTATTCTGAGTTGAACGTCTTATTGCTTGATAATATTCACTTTGTTTTTGAGCTATGATAGTTTCTACAGGAAGCCATGCTAATATCTGATTCTCTTGATACAAAAGCAAGGTTTGCCACATTCTACCCATCCTACCATTACCATCACTAAATGGATGGATAAACTCAAACTCATAATGAAATATACAACTCTTTACTATTTGAGGCAACTCAGCCTTTTTTGTCCACTCCAATAATAAGCTCATTAAAATTGGCACTCTACTTGGAGGAGGTGCTACATGGACAGGAACATCACCAGAGAACACACCAATACCGCCTTGACGATATTTACCAGCATCTTTGATCAATCCATTCATCAAGAGAGCATGCTGGTTTAGTAAATCTTTTTCGTTATAAGGATTGCATTTCAAAAGCTCATCATAAGCAATGATGGCATTCTTTGCTTCTAAAATATCTTTTTCTGATCCTATTACTCGCTTGCCATTCATTATATCTGTAACCTGTTCCAATGTCAAAGTGTTTGCCTCTATCCATAATGATGAATGAATGGTTTTTATCCTGTTTTCCCTGCGTAATTTAGGTGTTAATGATTTTTCTTTGATGATGTTTATTCGCTCTAGAATACCAGCTATATCATATACAAGATTAAGTATTTCTGGAGTTATGATGAAAATAGGTTCGTAAGTTTCCATGTATTACTCCTTCCAGACAGCTATAGCAATCAGTTAATAAAGTATCCTCCTCGCAGGAATTAGCTATACTACATATATGGAGAGATACCCTACTATATATAGATACTTCATAGTCTCGCAGAGACCTTACTCTATTAACCGATTGCTTTAGCTGTCGGTATTGGTCATCTCCAACTATATAAGTCCCGCAGGGACGACACTTTATTAGCCGATTGTTTCAGCTGTCGGGAGCAGGGACAACACTTCATTAACCGATTGCTTTAGCTGTCGAAAGCAGGGACGACACTTATCTGTTCCAATCTCTTTCATCAAAATTGTGTCCCATCTCTTGTAAAAATTCTTTCCATTCATCTATGAACAGCGTCTTTTTGTGATGTTCTTGTTGATTGATAATATACTTAATTATCATATCTTTATCTTTTAGACCATATGACAAAGCGGCATATCCAGCACCCCATCCTTTAAATTTTTCAAAACCTTCTTTTGTTTTGATGATTTTACTTGATGATCCCTTGATGGCTTGCATAAAATCAGAAATAGATATAGTGGGAGGAACTGTTAATAAAACATGAACATGGTCACTCATTGAGTTTATCCTATATAGATAACCACCTTTGTTTTTTATTATACCCCAAATATCTTGATATAAAAATTTTATCCTTTCGTCTGTCGGTAATGTTTGTTCACTCCTATGTGTGCGAAAAATTGCATGTATGAGGTTGGAAACATAGCTCATTTTATTACTCCTTCCGGACAGCTAAAGCAATCGGCTAATAAAGTATCCTCCTCGCAGGAATTAGCTATACTACATATTTGGAGAGATACCCTACTATATATAGATATTTCATAGTCTCGCAGAGACCTTACTCTATTAACCGATCGCTTTAGCTGTCGGTATTGGTCGCCTCAAACCATACAAGTCCCGCAGGGACGACACTTTATTAACCGATTGCTTTAGCTGTCGGTATTGGTCATCTACAACTATATATTAGTCCCGCAGGGACGACACTTTATTAGCCGATTGCTTTAGCTGTCGGGAGCAGGGACAACACTTTATTAACCGATTGCTTTAGCTGTCGGTATTGGTCATCTACAACTATATATTAGTCCCGCAGGGACGACACTTTATTAGCCGATTGCTTTAGCTGTCGGGAGCAGGGACAACACTCTATTAACCGATTGCTTTAGCTGTCGGGAGCAGGGACGATACTCTATCAACCGATCGCTTTAGCTGTTGATAAATTGAATCCGCTCCTAACTGATAGGAACGGATTCATTTATGCTTTTATGCTTGCTTAATCCAATTTGTCAAAATGTAAAAACTTTTATTTATCCAAATCTGCTGCCTTGATATTATCACCTTTAGTGGTTGTCTCAATTGCATCGGCTTCTACAAGCTCTATATATGCCATTGGTGCACAATCGCCTCTGCGAAATCTAGTTTTGATGATTCTGGTATAGCCACCTTGACGATTGGTATATCTTGGGCCTATCTCATCGAACACTTTTTTCACAAGCTGATGGTTGTGCAATATTGAAAATGCGAGTCTTTTGTGATGTAGGGTGCCTTCTTTTGCATAAGTGATAACTCTTTCTGCCAGACTTCTCATTTCTTTTGCTTTGGATATGGTTGTTTCGATTCGACCATGAGTAAGCAAGGAAATTACCAGATTCTTCATCATTGCTTTTCTATGGTCAGCCTCAATTCCGAATTTTCTGCCTTTTTTTTTGTGTCTCATAGTAATTCATCTCTCCTTTTGAAATTTGAACGATTTTTTGCATCGGCTATGTCTTGGTATATATTATCAACATCCATGCCTAGGTATAAATCCAGTTTTGCGAGTAATGCCTTGATTTCATCTAAGGACTTTTTACCAAAATTACGATATTTCAGCATATCCAATTCTTGTTTTGAGACTAACTCGCCAATGGTTTCTATCTTTGCTGCTGTTAAACAGTTAGATGCACGAACTGTCAATTCGAGATCGCGGACATCCATTGCTAATAATTTTTCCAGTTTTTCTAGTTCAGGATCTACTCTATATTCTTCTGCATAGCTTGGTTCTGAGCCTTCAAACTGAACCATATGTGTGTATATATCTTTAAGTAATTTAGCAGATAAATATAGTGCATTTTTAGGTTCTGTGGCACCATTAGTAAATATTTCTACTACTAATTTGTCATAATCTGTCCTTTCGCCGACTCTTTGATTTTCTGTAAAGAAATTACATTTTACTACGGGTGAATATATCGAATCTACTGGAATAACACCGATAGGTTTATCATCTAAATTTTGCTTGTCTGCTGGCATATATCCTCTACCTATTCCCACCCAAATCTCAATACTTACATCGGTATCTTCTAAAACATTAAAAAGGACATGCTCTTTATTGACGACCTTTACATCTGCTGTTTCTTCTATTTGAGATGCTTTGACTGGTCCTATTCCAGAGTGATGTAATTCCAATTTTACTTCATTTAATGTATCCGATGTAAAGATTACCTTTTTCAAATTTAGGATAAAATCATTGAAATCTGAATCAGTTCCAGGTATTGGAGCAAATTCATGATGCAACCCTTCAATTCTTACAAAACGAGCTGCGGCGCCTTGTATAGAAGAAAGTAAAATCCTTCGAAGAGTATTGCCTATTGTTGTGGCATAACCAGGTTCAAGCGGGCCTATCTCGCACTTGCCATATCTGCGAGTATAAGTATTCCTATCAAATTCTACCTTAGTAGGTAGTTGAATGGGTTCTAAAAGCATCATATTATTTACTCCATCTTATTTTGAATAAAACTCAACTATGAGATTATCATTGATTTCGAGGGCTACTTCGTCGCGTTTAGGTATATAAAGGAATTCTCCTTTAAACTGAGCCTTATCTACGGAAAGCCAACCAAATCTGTTTACATCAGTTATCGACTCAAGAGCTTCTTGGATTTGAATGTTTGAACGAGATGACTCTTTGATTTCTATGGTTGTGTTCGGTTTTACCAGATATGAAGGAATATCTACTTTTTTATCATTCACTTTTATGTGTCCATGACAAACTATTTGACGAGCTGATGCCCTTGATACTGCAAAACCCATGCGATATACTACATTGTCAAGTCTTCTTTCAAGTATTTCTAACAAGTTTTCACCTGTTACACCTACTTTTTTATCCGCAGCTTTGAAATATTTCCTAAACTGCTTTTCCAGAACACCATATATTCTTCTTGCTTTTTGTTTTTCACGAAGGTGAATAGCATAATCTGTTACTTTTTTTCTGAAATTTGGTCCATGCTGGCCTGGTGAATATTTACGCCTCTCAAAAGCGCATTTGCTTGTATTACAACGATAGCCTTTTAAGAAAAGTTTCGTGCCTTCACGGCGGCATAATTTACATTTAGGAGCTGTGTATCGAGCCATTTTCTTGAATGCCTCCTTTTATATTCTTCTTTGTTTTGGGGGACGACAACCATTGTGAGGTATAGGAGTTGCGTCACGGATCATTGTTACTTGTAATCCAGCTGCATTAATTGCTCTCACTGCTGAATCTCTACCACCGCCCGGACCTTTTATTATCACACGGACTTTTTTCAGACCCATTTCTAATGCCGTTTTGGCTACTTCATCTGCTGCCATTTGAGCTGCAAATGGTGTGCTTTTTCGAGAACCTTTATAACCTATCTTACCACCGGATGACCAGGTCAAGACATTACCTGCAAGGTCTGACAAGGATATTATGGTGTTATTGAAACTTGAATGAACTGTGGCTATGCCCTCATCTATAGTCAATCTTACTTTTTTCTTTCTTACTTTTGTTGATTTTGATTTTGCTTTTGCCATCTATTTACTTCCTTTTCTTCAGAGCACCTGCTCTTGGACCTTTACGAGTTCTTGCATTTGTTCTTGTCCGTTGTCCATTTACTGGCATTCCTCTCTTATGCCTTAGACCACGATAACAACCTATTTCCATTAGTCGTTTTATGTTCAAGGAGACTTGAGTTCTCAAAGAACCTTCTACTATATATTCGTTTTGAATAATATCTCTTAAGACTTTTTCTTGTTCGATGTTCAAGTCCTTTATTTTGATATTTTCATTTACATTTGCTTTGGCAAGAATTTTTTGAGATGTTGAAAGACCTATTCCGAAAATATAGGTTAAGCCTATTACAACTCTTTTATTCTTGGGTAGTTCTATACCTGCTATATGTGCCAAGTTTTTCCTCCATGTTTTATTGATAAATAAATATCATTTATTTACCTTTTTAAACAATAAATTGTGGATATTCACAATTTATAAAATCAAACATCTTACCCTTGTCTCTGTTTATGTTTAGGGTTTGTTGGGCAGATAACTCTGACTTTGCCATTTCTTCTTATGATTCTACAATCCTTGCAGATTGTTTTGACTGATGCTCTTACAACCATGATGGTCTCCTTTTACGCTACTTATATCGGTAAGTTATTCTGCCACGATTCAAGTCATATGGCGATAATTCTAATTTCACCCTGTCACCAGGTAATATTCTGATATAATTCATCCGCATTTTACCTGAACTGTGTGCCAATATTTCATGTCCATTTTCCAGCTGAACTCGAAATGTTGTGTTTGGTAGTGCTTCTTTTACAATACCTTCTACTTCTATTACACCTTCTTTCGTCTGTGGCATATTGTCCTTTCCTTCAGATTATTGTGAGCGACCGCGTAGCTTACCTTTTTTCATAAATCCATCATAGTGACGCATCACTAGATGAGATTGTATCTGATTCAAGGTTTCCAATGCTACACCCACGATAATGATTATACCGGTTCCACCAAAATAAAACGGGAGATTTGCAAATTTCATCATAAACTCGGGTATCACGGCTATTATTGCAAAGAAAATTGCCCCTGGTAAGGTTATCTTTGTCAATATGTTGTTGATATATTTGGCAGTGCTTTTACCCGGTTGTTGCCCATGAATAAAGCCTCCTTGTTTTCGCATAGTTTCTGCCATTTCTGTAGGATTCAATACTATTGCTGTATAGAAATATGCAAAAAACACTATCAAGGTCATGAAAAAGATAGTGTAGATAGGAGTTCCAGGTGTAAAATGTCTGACTATCGCATGAGCAAAACCTGCATTAGGAAAAAAGGTTGCTATCGTCGCTGGCATCATTATGACTGATTGCGCAAATATGATAGGGATAACGCCTGCTGAATTGACCTTCAAGGGGATATAACTACTCCGTCCACCTATGACTTTTCTGCCAATTATTTTTTTGGGATATTGAACATGAAGCCTTCGAGTTGCTTCGGTGACTAAAATTACAGCCGCTGTCACGAAAAGCATGATTCCTACCACTGATAAGGCGGTTAAGATTGGCATCACTCCATAATTTACCATCATAAACATTTGTAAAAAACCTTCAGGATATTGAGCTATGATACCTGCAAAGATTATCATCGAAATCCCATTACCCAATCCATGTTCGGTTATCTGTTCACCTAACCAGAGTATCACCATTGTTCCCGTTACCATTGAGATTACTGTCGTAAAACCAAATAATAATGGAGGGATTGTTACTACTCCTGGTCCAGCATTTTGCAAGAACACGACCATACCTAATGCATTAAATGTTCCGATGATTACTGTCCCGTATCTTGTTAATTGATTTATTTTTTTCTGACCTGCTGGACCTTCTTTTTTCAGTTTTTCAAAATAGGGAATGATCCCACCCAGCAATTGGATTAAGATGGAACAAGTTATATATGGCATTATTCCAAGTGCAAAGATTGATGCTCGCTCGAAATTACCACCTACAAAAAGGTCAAATAATCCAAATAAGGTGTTTTGAGTGCCTTCAAAAAATTCTCTCAATGCAAAAGTATTTACACCAGGCGTTGGGATGAAAGATCCAAACCTATATAAAATCAATATAAAGGCGGTAAAAAGTATCTTTCTTCTCAAATCAGGTATCTTGAATACATTTTTAAGTGTCTGTATCAATTTAAATTACCTCCGCTTTCCCACCATTGTCCTCAATTATCTTCTTCGCTGTTCTAGAAAATGCGTTGGCTTGGATATGCAATTTTTTTGTAAATTCTTTTGAGCCATCTGCAAGTATCTTAACAGACATTTCTTTATAGCGACCTTGACTACGGATGATACCTTTTTCTTCCATCACCTGTATATCAATGGCTTCTAATTCTAAATTGTTCAGTTGGTATAGGTTCACTATTCGATATTCTTTCCGAAATATGTTGTTAAACCCTCTTTTGGGCAATCTTCTATATATGGGCATTTGACCACCCTCAAAATAGCGAGGAGTTTGACCACCACTGCGAGCTTTATGACCTTTGTGTCCTTTACCGGCTTGCTTGCCTTGACCTGTGCCTTCTCCTTTACCTAACCGTTTGAAACTTTTCTTTATTCCTTTGGGTCTTGTGATTTCATGAAGCATATTTACTCCTTATATTTCAAATTCTTGAACTTCTAAAAGATGACGAACTTTATAGATCATTCCGCGAATTACTGGGGTGTCGTCATGAATCTTGACTTGATTCAATTTATGAAGTCCTAAGGCTTTGACTATTCTTTTTTGTTTTTCTACTCTTTTGATTGTAGAACGGACTAATTTCACACTAAGTTTCATTGTTTACCTCCTCATTGAGCATATCTTCTATAGGAGGGGTTGAGCTGAGTGAGGCAACATTTTGGTCTATTTCAAAATGTTCAGGAGAAGTCTCTTTTTCAATCTTCTTCTTCTTATGATTTGGCGAGGAGGTAGTATCTATCTCTTCATTATTTTGCTCTGCTGGGTTTGAGGGAATATCTCTCAATTGATCAAATGTTTTTCCTCTCATTTTTGCTACCTGAGAAAGTGTCCGAAGCTCTGTTAATGCCACTATACAAGCTTTTACTAGATTGCAAGGCGTGTTCGATCCCATTGATTTAGCAAGGATATTTTGGATACCAGCTGCTTCAAAAAGTGCTCTGGGTGTGCCACCTGCTATCAAACCTGTTCCTGGTGTTGCTGGTTTGACCAATATTTTGCTAGGTCCATATTTTGCATTTACCTCATGAGGTATGGTTCCTTTTACTATAGGCACTCTGAATGCATTTATTACTGCTTTATTTTTTGCTTTTCTGATGGCATCTGTTATTTCATTTGCTTTACCGGTGCCTACACCAACTACGCCTTGTTGATTGCCTACTACGACGATAGCATTGAAACTGAAGTTACGACCACCTTTTACGACTTTAGCTACTCGATTTGTATCTACTATTTTTTCGTAGGTTACATCATCTGGATTTAATTTTACTTTATTCAAGGTTTTCCTCCATTAAAACTTCAATCCGCCTTCACGAGCGGCTTCTGCTAACGCTTTGATGCGACCATGATACTTAAAGCCTGCTCTATCAAAGCATATTTCGGATATTCCGGCTTCGATTGCTTTTTTTGCCAGTTTTAATCCAACTTCACGACTTTTCTCGGTTTTTGTCTTACCTTCAAATACTTCTGATTTTGATTTGGTTGACATTGATACTAATGTGTGTCCCTTTATATCATCTATTATTTGAGCATAAATATGATTTAAGCTTCTAAATACTGCTAGCCTCGGCTTTTCGCTCGTGCCACTCAGACGTTTACGAATTGCGCGGACTCTTCGCATGCGGGCTTGATATTTTTGATATGTTATTGATTTATTCATGTTTACTCCGTTTTATTTCGAACCTGATTTACCAGCTTTGATTTTCACAAATTCATTCTCATAACGGATCCCTTTGCCTTTATAGTTTTCGGGAGGGCGGACCCTGCGAACCTCTGCAGCAAACTTGCCGACATCTTCTTTATGAAAACCTTTGATACGAACTATTGACTGTATTCCAAGTTTTCCACCTTTTCCGCGAGGCACGACTTCGGTTGTTACATCTATTCCCTCGGGGACTCTCAGCAAGACATCATGAGAATAGCCTACTACTATCTTTAGCCATGGTCCTACTCTGTCTGAAGTATAACCTGTCCCGATGATATGTAATACCTTTTCAAAGCCATCTGATACACCTGTCACCATATTTTGAAGTAATGCACGAGTTAATCCATGTAATGAACGAACTTTAGGTTCATCATTTTCTCTTGTTACTATGATTTCTGTGCCTTCTAAGGCTACATTAATCTTGTCTTGTAAACCGTATTCCAAAACTCCTTTCGGTCCGCTTACAATCATTTTTCTATCTTTTTCTTCTACTGTTACACCTGCTGGAATGACAATATGTTTTCGTCCTATTCTTGACATCTTTCCTCCTACCAAACCTTACAGATAAACTCACCACCAATATTTTGGCGACGAGCATCTCTATCGGTCATCACACCTTGGCTTGTAGATATTATGGCATTTCCAGTGTTATTAAAAATTGAAGGCATATTCGCTGCCTTCACATATACTCTTCGTCCGGGTTTAGAAACTCTCTCAAGACCGCGCACTGTGGGTTTACCCTCGTAGGTGTAACGCAAATTTACATTGATTTTTTTTCTAAATATATTTCGCTCAGGATCTCTATCTACTAAATCAAAATTGTTGATATAGTTTTCACTTGCCAAAATTCGCATGATTGACTCTACTATTCCGCAGTGATTGATTTGAACCTGTTTATGCCCGGCACGATATGCGTTGCGAATCTTGGTCAACGCATCAGCTATCGGATCACTAATACTCATTGTTTTTATTCCTCCAGATATTTGTAGGGTTCGCTACAATCGGCTATTATTTATAGCTTCATGATTGGCTTGAACTCTACTTCTTTACCAGCTTGCCCTTGTGACACCCGGTATTTCACCATTTGAAGCGAGCTTTCGGAAGCATAATCGACAGAGACCGAAATCTCTGAAATATCCTCTCGAACGACCGCATACTTGGCAACGACTATAAGCACGAACCTTGAATTTCGGTTTACGAGCTGCTTTTATTACCCATGATTTTTTTGCCAAATTTTTCTCCTATAAAGTTAGTTTTACTATTCTTTATTCTTCTTCACAAAAGGCATACCAAGCAAACGAAGTAATTCTTTACCTTCTTCATCTGTTTTTGCTGTGGTCACGAATGTGATATTCATACCTCTGATAGTATCGATTTTATCGTAGTCGATCTCGGGAAATACTGTTTGTTCCTTGACACCCATTGAATAATTTCCTCTGCCATCAAATGAATTTAAAGGTACTCCTTTAAAGTCTCTGATTCGAGGGATGACTATTGATATCAATCTATCCATAAATTCAAACATTACTTCATCACGAAGCGTTACTTTACAACCAATAGCTACTCCCTCGCGAAGTTTAAAATTCGAGATAGATTTTTTTGCTTTGGTTACCAAAGGTCTACGACCCGTGATTTGGGTCATATCTTTTACTGCATTATCAAGTATTGCCTTATTTTGGGTAGCAGAACCTACGCCCATGCTGACTATTATTTTATCTATTTTAGGCACTTGATTTATATTCTTGTAACCAAAATGAGTCTGCAAGTTAGCTACTACTTCTTTACGATATTTTTCTTTTAATCGGTTCATAAATTCTCCTTCTTGATAGTCGATTGAATGCTGTATGTTTTTTTACATACTTCGAACTTCTACGCTCCTTTATCAACTATACAAGCTCATCTCCTGTTTTTTTGCAAACACGAATTCGATTGCCATTTATGATTTTGATCACGGGTTTGGAAACCATGTTGTGAGTAGTGTTAAAAAGCATTACATTCGACACATGTATTGGCGCTTCTTTTTCGATTATTCCACCTTGTTGGGTTTGACTGCGAGGCTTGGAATGCCTTTTGATGAAATTCACATTTTCTACTATTACCCTTTCATCTTTAGGAAATACTTTCAATATGCGACCCTTTACACCTTTATACTTGCCGGTAATGACTATTACATTGTCACCTTTTCTTAGTCGTAGTTTATTTTTCATGAAATTCTCCTATAATACCTCTGGAGCAAGGGAAAGAATCTTTGCATAACCATGTTCTCTCAACTCTCTTGCTACTGGTCCAAAGATACGAGAACCTTTAGGCTCATATCTATCATCTATTACTACGGCTGCATTGTCTTGAAAACGGATGTATGATCCATCTGCTCTACGGATTTCCTTAGAGGTGCGGACTATTACTGCTTTTTCTACATTACCTTTTTTGACTTTTCCGCCGCTTGATGCTGATTTCACTGCTACTACTATTATATCGCCTACGCTGGCATATTTTCGTTTGGTTCCGCCAAGCACCTTGATACACATTGCTTTTCTTGCTCCCGAATTATCCGCAATATTTAATATACTTTGAACTTGTATCATGTTATCGCTCCTTATTTACTTCTCTCGATGATACGAGTCAAAGTCCATCTTTTTCTTGCGCTTAAAGGTCGAGATTCCGTGATTTCCACGACATCGCCTTCCTTGCTATCATTTGTTTCGTCATGAGCCATAAATTTTTTATGCTTCCTCACAACTTTTTTATACAATGGGTGCATAAACTGTCGACCTACCCGAACTACGATAGTTTTATCCATCTTGTCGCTTACTACAGTTCCCACCTTTTTTACTTTTCTTTCTGTAGACATTTATATTCCACCTTGACTTTTTCTTAAAATCCTTCTGGCTTTTCTCTTTGGGCTACTACTTAACTCGTAAAAGAGTGCATATCCTTGCTATATCCCTTTTAGCCATTCGGATTGCATGATTATTAGTAAGGATTTGTTTTGCTTTTTGAAATCGCAAATTGAATAATGCTTCTCTTTTTTCTTCTAGTTCCGAGACTAATTCTTCTTGCGTCATTTCTCTCAATTCTGACATTTTCATACTTCTAATCCCTCTCTTGCTACTAATTTGGTAGTTATAGGGAGCTTATGACCGGCTAAACGCAATGATTCTTTCACTATCTCAAAGGAGACGCCTTGAACTTCAAACATTATTCGGCCCGGACGTACTACTGCAACCCAATATTCTGGAGAACCTTTTCCTTTACCCATACGAGTTTCTGCTGGCTTTTTCGTCACAGGTTTATCCGGAAATATTCGTATCCATACTTTTCCTTGTCGTTTCATATGTCTTGTTAAGGCTATACGAGCTGCTTCTATCTGACGACTCGATATCCATCCATCTTGGGTTGCCATCAAACCATAATCTCCGAAACTCACTTCAGAGCCGCGATATGCAAGACCTGTCCTACGACCTTTCATTACTTTTCTATGTTTTACTTTCTTTGGTGCTAACATTATTTACTCCAATATATCGCCTTTATATATCCATACTTTTACACCTATGATACCGTATGTTGTGCTTGATTCTACATGAGCATAGTCGATATCGGCTCTTAGGGTCTGCAATGGCGTCCGACCTTGTTGATAACGCTCTGTTCGTGCCATTTCTGCTCCACCAAGTCGTCCAGAGCATTGAACTTTTATCCCTAACGCTCCTTCTTTCATTGTGTTGCGGATTGCATTCTTCATCGCGCGCCTAAAAGGCACCCTATCTCTCAATTGTCTCGCTATTTCTTCGCCTACTAACTGAGAGGATAACCAGGCTTTTTTCACTTCATTGATGTTGATCGCTACATAAATAGGATTTTGTCTTTTTTTGTTGATAAACAATGCCAACTCATTCCTCAATATTTCTATTGATTCGCCTTTGCGACCTATCACTACACCCGGTTTAGCGGTATGGATGTCTATGTTGATTGAATTTGTCTTTCTCGCTATTGTGACTTTTGAGACAAAAGCATTATCGAGACGAGACTTGATATATTTCTTTAACTTTAAATCTTCATGAAAATTGTTTACATATTCCTTTTTGGATGCAAACCAAACTGAATCTTGAACTTTGTTTACTCCGATTCGAAATATGATGGGATTTATTTTTTGACCCAAATTTCCTCCTATTTTACGACCTTCAAGCCAATTGTGATATGGCAAGTACGCTTTAAAATACGGTCTGATGAGCCTTGAGCGCGATATAAGGGCTTTTTAATGATGCGACCACCATCAGCGAACGCTTTAGATATGACCATATTCGCAGTATCCTCTTTACCTGATACTTGATTGATATTTGCTACTGCTGATTTCAGCAGTTTTTGTATGTCTTTCGCTATTTTTTTATGCGAAAATTCAAGGATATTTTTTGCCTCATTTACTCCTTTACCGCGTATCATATCGAGAACAAGACGAGCTTTACGAGCAGAAGACCTGAAATGACGCAAACTTGCTTGGGATTCGTGTATTGTTTCCATTGATTACTCCTTTGCTTACTACCTTGCTTTTTTCTTTTTCTCTTTATGTCCCCTGTAGGTCCGTGTAGGAGAAAATTCTCCTAGTTTATGCCCTACCATGTTTTCTGATACGAATATAGGGAGAAACTTACGACCATTGTGCACAGAGAAGGTATGACCGATAAATTCTGGTAATATTGTGGATCTACGAGACCATGTCTTTATGATATTTTTCTTGTTGTCATTATTTAAGACAATCACTTTTTTCATCAAATGTCCATCTACAAATGGTCCTTTTTTTACTGAACGAGCCATATATATTTCCTACTTACCTTTTTTTGCTTTGATTATATACTTATCTGAGTATTTTTTTGTTTTGCGTGTTTTGCCACCTTTGGCTAGTTTTCCCCAAGGAGACACTGGATGTCTACCACCTGAAGAGCGACCCTCGCCACCACCCATCGGGTGATCTACAGGATTCATTACTACTCCACGCACTTTAGGACGTCTACCTTTCCATCGATTGCGACCTGCTTTGCCTATCCATATTAAATTGTGCTCAGAATTGCTCACCTGACCGATTGTCGCAAAACATTCTTTACGAATCAAATGGATATCTCCTGAAGGCATTTTGACATGAACATAACCTGCATCTTTGGCTAATACCTGAGCAAATGTACCAGCTGAACGAGCTAACTGACCACCTTTTCCTTTCAAAAACTCTATATTGTGAATAGTGGTTCCGAGAGGAATTCTTTCCAGAGGCATTGCATTACCTAATACGATTGGAGCTTCTTTGCCAGATATTACTGTAGAGCCTTGCTGTAAGCCATCAGGTGCTATTATATATCGCTTTTCGCCATCTGCATAATGCAATAATGCTATACGAGCTGTCCTGTTGGGATCATACTCGATATGAGCTACTTTTGCTGGGATATCATATTTATTTCGCTTGAAATCTATGATTCTATAGGCGCGTTTATGACCACCACCGCGACGTCTTGATGTGATTCGTCCTTGACTATTACGACCAGCTGTTTTTTTAAGAGGTCGAAGTAATGTCTTTTCAGGAGTATCTGTTGTAATCTCATCAAACGTATATCCGGTTCGGTAACGCATTGTTGAGGTAACTGGTTTATATTTTTTGATTCCCATTGTCTATACTCCTTTTATATTTCAAAATCTGCAATTGTTTGACCGTCTTTGACTTTTACGATGGCTTTTTTCCAGTCTGCTCTATAGCCAATGTTGCGTCTGTATCCACGAGGCATCTTTTTCGGCTTGCCATTATATCGCATTGTGTTTACACTGACTACATCGACATCAAATATCTTCTCAATTGCTTTTTTGATTTCTATTTTATTTGCATTCATACTGACTTCAAAGGTATATTCATTATTTTTTTCTTTTAGCAGAGAAGTTTTTTCTGAAAAAATTGGTGCAATGATAATTTCACGAATATGTTTCATCGGACAAATACCTCCTGTGCGGTTTTTAATGCATCTTCAGTAAGTATGAGATATTTACAATTCAATACCTCATATGCAAACAATCTATCTGCCCTATCCATATTTACCTCTGGTAAATTCGCAAAGGACTTCACTATATTTATATTGCTATCGTTTATTACAAACAATTTTTTTCCCCTTTCAGGTAAAATCTTGTCCATAAGTCTACGAGCTTCTTTGGTGGAAGGTTTTGTAAAACTTAAATTTTCGATGATATATATCCCTTCCAATTTTGCTTTCATACTCAAAGCAAGTTTCAAAGCCAGTCTTTTCTTTTTCACTGGTATAGCTCTATACCAATCTTTGGGTTTCGGGGGAAATGCTATACCGCCTCCTCTTCGCAAAGGAGTCCGTATGTTTCCCATACGAGCTCGACCTGTTCCTTTCTGTCTATATATTTTCTTTGAAGCTCCTTTTACTTCGCCACGGCTTAGTTTGCATGATGTCCCTTGCCTTTGGTTGGCGCGATACATGTTGATGACCTCATACAATACTGCATTGGGGTTGTTACAAGTTACTGAAAATAAACTTTCCGGAAGTTCGACTGTTCCTATTCTTTCGCCTGTAGCTGAAAATTTTATTGCCTCTATCATTGATTGCTCCTTTTTACTTTCTAACTACTCTAATCACTTGCTAAGATAAACAATGCTGTTTCTTGCACCAGGTATTGCACCTTTTACTAAAAGTATGTTTCTTTCGGTATCAATCTTTATGACCCTTAAGTTCTTCACTGTTACTTGGTCACTACCCATATGTCCTGCCATTTTCATGCCTTTAAATACACGACTCGGTTGAGCACATTGTCCGATTGAACCTGGTCCCCTAAAAGATTCATGCGTTCCGTGTGAGTGGATGAAACCTGCAAATCCATGTCGTTTCACTACGCCTTGAAAGCCTTTACCTTTTGAGATTCCGGTGACTTTTATTATTTCGTTTAGCTGAAAAATATTGACATCAAAGATGTCCCCGGTGTTCACTTCATCACTTTCTGAAATTTTAAATTCTTTTAAATGACGAAAATATTTCAAGTTATGTTTCTTGAAATGACCACGCTGGGGTTTGGCTACCTTGCGTTCTGGGATTTCTTCAAAGCCAAGCTGGATTGAGGTATAGCCATCTGCTTCTACAGCTTTCCTCTGGACCACAGTACAAGGACCTGCTTGAACCAAAGTTACGGGTATTACTTTACCATTTCCATCAAAGATTTGAGACATCCCTATTTTTTTTCCAATTAGACCTACCATTTTTTCCTCCTAAACCTTTATCTCCACATGTACACCTGCAGGTAGATTCAGCTTTTTTAATGCTGAGGTCGTTTCAGGAGTCGGGTTGATGATATCGATCACTCTCTTATGCACAAGCATATGAAACTGATCTTGAGCCTTCTTGTTTACATGAGGTGACCTTAATATCGTATAGAGGGTTCGCTCTGTTGGTAACGGCACAGGACCCACGATTTTTGCACCTGTATTTCTTGTATTTTTAACTATTTCTGCAACCGATTTATCGAGTAGACGATAATCATATGCTTTTAGTCTTATACGAATTCGATTTGAGTATTCTAGTTTACTCACTGTTGCCTCCATTTGAATTCATAATTACTGATTCCGAATTCATAATTCATAACTCCACAAATATTTCTGACATATCTATTACACAGTCAAATAATACTTTTACAGCGACTTTTTCTTTTCTCTTATGTTCAGTATTAACAAAATTTTCATTATCTAAGTGAAATACATCTATAGTTTCGCCTTCAGGATCTATTATCCAATACTCTCGCACTTTTGCTTCTAAATATTTGTTATGTTTTACTAACAAATCTTTTCGAGCTGTTTCGGGTGATAATATTTCTATCACAAAATCTGGAGCTCCGTTTGTAAATTGACCATCCAGTTTAGTTTTATCGCAAACTACAAATAAATCCGGTTGGATGACCGTATGCTCGTCAAGTTTTACATCAGATGGAGCAAAAAACAACTCACAGGGTTTTCCTTTTAAAAAAGTATCCAAAACGGTTGATAATCTTCGTGTTATTCTCTGATGTTTATGATTTGGTGATGACAGAGCATAAGCGACACCATTTATCAATTCATAACGCACTTCGTCATCCCATGATATATAGTCATCAATTGTATATTGGGTATCCTTCTGTAATAGTGGAGAACTCATTTTTTAAAGTCTTTATTCTGAGAACTAATCCGTAATTCCCAATTTATTTAACTACTTCACCCACAACGCCAGCGCCGATGGTTTTTCCACCTTCACGGATAGCAAAACGAAGTCCTTGTTCCATTGCGATAGGCTGAATAAGCTCTACAGAAACCGTGATATTATCCCCCGGCATAACCATTTCTACACCTTCTGGTAAATTCAATGATCCTGTCACATCTGTAGTTCTGAAATAAAACTGAGGTCTATAGCCAGTAAAGAAAGGTTTATGACGACCACCTTCGTTTTGAGTCAATACATATGTCTCGCCTTTAAAGATAGTATGAGGTGTGATGGATTTTGGTTTTGCCAAAACCATTCCTCTTTCAACATCAGTTTTACCGAGACCGCGCAATAAAAGACCAACATTGTCGCCAGCTTCACATACATCCATCAGCTTGCGGAACATTTCGATACCTGTTACTGTTGTTTCGACAGTTTCACGGATACCTACTCTTTCTGCTTTATCATTGAGTTTGATTGTTCCTCTTTCAAGTCTTCCGGTAGCGACTGTGCCACGACCAGGAATTGAAAAAACATCCTCTACAGGCATCAAGAAGGGTTTATCTTTTTCTCTTTCAGGAGTTGGGATATAATTGTCCACAGCTTCCATCAATTCTTGAAGTTTTGCTTCACCTTCTGGTTCTTCATTCAAACCTTTCAAAGCTGAACCACGAATAAAAGGAATATCATCACCAGGAAATTTATATTTATTCAATAAATCCCTTACTTCAAGTTCTACAAGGTCAAGTAATTCTTCATCATCAACCATGTCGCATTTGTTCAAAAATACTACCATAGCTGGCACACCTACTTGACGAGCTAACAAAATATGTTCGCGAGTCTGAGGCATTGGACCATCAAAGGCACTTACGACAAGGATTGCTCCATCCATTTGAGCAGCTCCTGTTATCATATTTTTTACATAGTCAGCGTGACCTGGACAGTCGACATGTGCATAGTGGCGAGCTTCGGTTTGATATTCGACATGTGAAGTTGCGATGGTGATTCCACGTTCTTTTTCTTCTGGGGCATTATCAATCGAGTCAAATGATCTCGCTTGACCGCCTCCTCTCTTGGATAAATAGCTTGTGATGGCAGCTGTCAGGGTTGTTTTTCCATGATCAACATGCCCTATTGTCCCCACATTTACATGGGGTTTGTTTCTGACAAATTTTTCTTTTGCCATGGGTTCCTCCATTAGATCTATAAGCATTTTCTGCTTTTACTTCGGTCAATTTTTGTTACAAAATTACCTGTAAGGGTCAAAAAAATACAAGGGCATATTTTTGTCAACACTTTTTTGAAAATAGAGGTGAAAAAATATTTATTTTTTTATTCAAATTGTCATATCAGCTATATTTATTAGTTCTTTAGTAAATATAAGCGACATTTATTTTTTTATTCAGTAATCTGATTTAATATATAGATAATTTTGATGAAGATATGTAAAAAAATATTTATATATTCTTCTTTTCTATCTTAATTATATTTATCCACAGTTTAAACTGTCGTCCTAATTTCTTCTGGGGATCCGAAGATATTCTGTAAATTGATTTAGACTAACATAATTCGAACTTGTAAAAAAATATTCCAAAGAATAAAATATCACAATTTCTTCATGAAATACTCGAAGATTCGTTCTGTGAGTACCCCAACCAGTCCACATAAGATCAGTATTGCTTACATTACCATATTTATCAGAAATGTATAATGGAAGTGTTACATTACCATTAACTATATAGGCACCCCTTGAAGCAGCAATCACTCCTTCGTTATTATTTCCCCAAATGACTATACTAGCAAGTAACCCATCAACATTAATGATAGTGATATTTCTAGGATCGTTATTAGGAGGATTAGTATTACATGACAGCAATAGAAAAATAATAGCTATTAATAACTCAATAACACCTATTTTCCTAATTTTTTTATTCATAAAGTACTCCCTTTAATTAAATCTTAACCTTTTAAGTTGTTTTATTCTTTGGTTTTTACAATGTTAACCATCCACCTAAATTTATGTTAAATACATGGATATAAAAACCACAAATATAGTCTCTATAAGCTCCTCTGCTCTGTAGCTAATGCTGCCAAGATGATCAATAATATCAATCCTATTACCCTTACTATTTCAGCTCCAAGCGTTGAATCACTAAAACTTTCTTGATAACCCGGTAATATCAGACTATGATTATTTTCAACACTGATAACTCCATGCAGGTCAATTGAGCTTTTCAAAGCTATATTTGACACATCCAATCTTTCGTCATCAAGTATAGTTTTAATATCTGTAGTATCTAAGACTCTCACAAAATTGCTCAGCTCCTTGCTCCAGAGTGTTAAATCATAACCATCATTTCGCCTGACAGGATGACTTCTCAATCTACCACTAAGTTTTATGTGAGTTCCTTCCCAATTGTGAAAATCTTGTATTTCTTCAAAACTCAGTTTGGTAACGGGGATTGCTTGCTCGGTATCTATTACATTCATAAATTCTATAGAAATTGCTGTATTTTCTGAGTTCATAAAAACCACTCCAGAAATACGCAATAAATTTCCCCGAACTATATCTCTTTGGTATATTGCATTGGTATTTTCATCAAAAATCTGGATTCCGCGACCTGACTCATCTTGAATATAAGCTAAAAGCCTTGTATCATCGAGTCTATCTGCACCGATTGTGACTACACCTTGGACAGTAACTCGTCTTTGTATATAGACATCAAAATTTTCATATATATTTGCAATAGGTGTCGTTGCCTGTGCAAAAAGACTAATTGAAAAAAAAAGAAATATCAGTGATAATATCTGAGATAGAGCTGAAAGTTTCATTATTTGCACATTAAAATTAAAAATTATGAATCTGTTTCGTTGTTTTCCTTGTTTTCTTTGTCTGTTTCACCAGATTCAAAACAATCTTCCTCTTCAACATTGGTGTCTGTCTCAAAATCATCTTTTTTCTCAGGGACTGGCATGTCATTGGAGAGATTTTCTTTTTTGACATCACGAATCTCAAAAAAGATAGTATGATAAAGCAATATAAACACTCCTACTACGATAGAACTATCTGCTATATTGAAAACAGGCCATCTATCCAAACCAAAGATATTAATGAAATCAAAATCGAAGAAATCTGTTACTGCTCCAAATATCAGTCTATCTATTAGATTTCCAATGGCTCCGCCTAAAACAAAAGAAAAGGATAGTTTTTCTAAAAAACTTTTTGACTGTTTCAAAAGAAACAAAATAAAGAAAATCATTAGAAAAGTAAGAATACTAAAGAATATTCTATTCACATAAGGAGAATCAAAACCTATACTAAATGCAGCACCCGGATTTTCGACATGGGTAAGTCTGAAAAAGTCTCCAATCACAGAGATTGATTGATATAATTCCATCTTGTTCCTGACCACAATCTTTGTAATTTGGTCGATGATAATTATTACAGCAGTCAGTATCAAATATTTGAATGGACTTTTTCTATTCATCTTTTTTTTTTCTCCTCTTTCGTCTTACAATCTATACAAAATCGTGCATAAGGTATTATTTTTAACCTTGTATCTTGAATATGACATCCACATATTTCGCATATACCATAACTTTTGTCATAAATCTTTTTTATTGCAACAGTTATCTGTTTCATTTTTTGTTGCTCTGTATCTATCAGATAAGCTGTTTTTTCTTGTTCATGTGTGTCGGAACCTTGATCTGCTTGATGATATGAATAACCTGATAAGTCTCCAGAATTATCCTTTGCTCCTTTACGATACATTTCGGACAACTGCCCAATCAATTTTAGGGCATTTTCTTTTTCTTGCAATAAGATTTCTTCGTAATGTTTCAATTTTTCATCACTTAAATTCTTTTCTGCCATCAGAAATTTTCCTCTCTATTTTTCAAGTTTTCAGATTTTTATTTTATTTTTTCTAACATTTCTTTTATTAACAAGGATAAGTAGCTATAGGCTCTTTCTGCGTTTTTTAAAATTTCATCAGTAGTATGAGGATTGGAATGGAAAATGTTACTTAAATTTGTTACCACTGATACACCGAATACTTTTAATCCGCAATGAACAGCTGCTATCACCTCAGGTACTGTAGACATGCCTACGATATCTGCTCCTAGATTCTTCATCATGAGACATTCGGCTTTTGTTTCCATAGAAGGTCCAGAAACAGCACAATAAATACCTCTTTTCAGGTAAAAATTATTATCTTTGGCTATTGACATTGCTAAAGAACATAATCTTTTGTCATAAGGATTGTGCATACTTGGGAAACGAGTGCCAAACTCTTTAACCATTCTACCTTCAATTAATACTGGTTCTGCAAGTTGATTTTTCCCAATTAATGGATTTGTACCCATCAAATTTATATGGTCAATTATGTTTACCAATTGTCCCGGTTTCATGCTGATATTGATTGAACCAGAAGCATTTGTCACAAATAAATATTTCGCTCCTAACATTCTCGCCATACGAACAGGATAGACAACTTGTTCCATCGTATAGCCTTCATAATAATGAAATCTTCCTTTAAAGACAATTACAGGAGTATTGCTCAAATATCCTGCTATCAATACTCCAGAATGATTGGGAGCTGTGCTACTAACAAAACCGGGTATTTCATTATAAGGTATTTCTATTTTGCTTTCAATACCTCTCGAACTAATAGGTTCTTGATTTTCAATAGAATTTGATGAATGTAAATATTCTATTCCTTTTACTTCATTGGCTAAATTTCCAAGCCCTGTCCCAAGTATTATGGCACAATAAGGCTGAAAAGGTATTTTTGATTTTAAATACTCAAGAGTGGAATTGTATTGCTGGGGGGTCATCGTCTGGTTCCTTTTTCTTTTTATTTGTTTCTTTAAATAAATTTAATGTTTCTGAATTTATCTTGTCAAAATCATCAAAATGTGAGTTTGCATCTAAATTCATTAGATTTGAATCATCAAACCTAAAATCGAGATCTTCTTGGAATCTATGAGGGTCCTCAAATTTAAAACTTGGTTCACTTTCTTCGAAAGTCAACGGTGTTTCTGTCTTTCTTACTGGTTCTTTGGGAGCTTTATTGGCTCCTGATGCACCTATTATATTATCTGGAGGGGGTGTAAGAGGAGGCATCGAATATGATTCGGCTGATTGTCTGGTAGGCTCTTCAAATCTGAAACTTGGTTCATCAATTTCAATATCATTTACCGCAGTTCTCGCTGTCTTTATTGGAGGCGGAATAGAGGGAGGTGAATACTCGGGTTCTGGGGGAGGAATAATGGGTTCTTCGTATCTAGTATAAGGTTCTGAAGCCTTAAAACCCCCACTATGAATATTATCTGAAGATTGATTGTTTTCATAAATTCTGACAGGTTCTTCGAAAGCAATATTCGGTTCCTCATAAACTCTACTTGGTTCCTCATATCTATTTTCTTGATGATTCGAAATATTTTCTATGTTAGGTAAACTTGGCTCTTCATAAACCCTAGAAGGTTCTTCTACTCTTAAGTCATGTTGTATATTTTTTTGTTCAGCAATATTTTTAACTGGAATAGTCGTAGGGATACTCGTTTCAACATATTTTCTACTTGGTTCTTCATACCTTGTTTCTGGTTGGTGAGCAATATTTTTCTGTGGAGGTGAGATAGGTTCTTCATATTTTCTGACAGGTTCTGCTGGAGGGATATTTGGTTCTTCATATCTTTTGCTTGGTTCTTCAACTTTTATTTCTTGTCGAATGGGTATATTTTTGGGTGCTGGAATAATAGGTTCTTCATATTTAACTGGTTCTGCTTTGGGTTTCACTGGTTCTTCATATCTGTTTGAAGATCCTATTGAAACACTTTTAGTATCTTCAATTTTAATATTCTGCGATTCAACTGGTCTATTTGTTTCCCTAATTCTACTATGAGGTTCAACTTTTATTCTGCTAATTTCGTCAAATTTTTTATCCATTTCTGCTTCTGTTTCTTTAGTGAAGAGGTGATCTTGTTCGTATCTTGTCAATTGTCCTTTCAATTGAGAATGGCTATTGATCAAGAACTGACGATGATTTTCTTTAAGATTGACAAATTCATGTTTCATGAGATTTAAATAATGTTTTGTCTCGTCAATTGCCTTTTTTGCTGATAATTCAGCGTCGCGTAATATATTATCTGCTTCTTTTTGTGCAGTTCTTATGATTTCATTGCGGGTATTTTCGGCTTGAATCAATGTTTTAGAGATGAGTTCTTCTCTTTTTTGGATTTGTTCCATAGCAATCTGAGTTTGAGTTCTATCTTCATATACATTTACTTGTGGGGTTTCTTTATTATTCATCAATCTTTGAGAATATAAATCCTCAAAATGCTCTGCAAGAATATCAAGATAATCCCTTATCTCTGCTTTATTGTAGCCTATAGCACTTGTTTTAAACTCCTTGTGCCTGATATCAGCTGGTGAAATTTCTATTTTGTCGAACACTAAAACCCTCCAATTCTAAGATGATAAAAATAAGTTTCTGAGTAAAAAATCCTTTATTAAGAGAACGAGCATGATCAAGATAAAAGGTGAAAAATCTATACCCCCTAGATCCGGTAAAAATCCACGAATCCTTGAAAGAAAAGGCTCTGTCATAGCAACCAAGACTTTATATATAGGATTGTTGGTTTGGGGTGAAAACCAAGACATTAATGACCGAATTATCACAATATACACATAACAGTTTAAGAACTGACTTATAATTCTAAAAAACATCAAACCACCTTTTCAATAAGGATTTTCAGCAACTCGTATCGCTCATTACCTCATATTTTTTTCACAAAACACATATATTTTTAGTAATTTTTACCATAATTTTTTATATATGGAAATATGTCAACAATTATTGAATTTTTCAGATTATAATATTGAAAAAATTGTATATATCCCCATTCTGCAAGGAAAAATCTAAATAAAAAAATAAAATTAATAAATAATGTTATTTTAGCTTAAAAATAATGCTTGCCAAAAATCTATTGAAAAAATATCTTTACCGGAGAATAAAATTTTTTAGGGGAGAAAAGTATGGAAAAACTACTCTTACTCGGAGATGAAGCTTTTGCACAGGGTGCAATAGATGCGGGAGTATCTGGAGCTTATGGGTATCCTGGGACACCTTCCACCGAGATAATCATGTATTTTCAAAAGAATAAGGAAGCTATCGAAAAAGATATTCACAGAGTTTGGTCATGCAATGAAAAAACTGCAATGGAAACAGCATTAGGCATGTCTTATGCAGGGAAAAGAGCTATAGTAACGATGAAGCATGTAGGTGTAAATGTAGCTGCTGATGGTTTTGTCAATTCTGCTCTCACAGGTGCAAACGGTGGATTGATAGTGGCAGTAGGAGATGATCCCTCAATGCACTCATCTCAATGTGAACAAGATTCAAGATTTTATGCAAAATTTTCTTTATTACCACTTTTAGAGCCTTCAAACCAACAAGAAGCTTATGATATGGCATTTTATGGTTTTGAGTTATCAGAGAAATTTGAATTACCGGTGATGGTCAGATTTCCCACTCGTTTAGCTCATTCACGAGCTGGCATAGAGAGAAGGGAAAAAAGATTGGAGTTTAACAAAATATCTTTACCTGAAGATAAGACTAGATTTGTGCTTTTACCGCTTATAGCAAGGAAAAGATACAAACTCTTATTAGAAAAACAAGAAGCATTAGTCGAAGTTTCAGAAAACAGCCCTTACAATGTATATACTGATGGTAAAGATAAGTCAATGGGTATTATAGCTTGTGGTTTGACCTACAATTATCTGATGGAAAATTATCCTGATGGCTGTCCATACCCTGTTTTAAAAATCAGCCAGTATCCTTTACCTAAAAAGCACATTCAAAAAATGTTTTCTGAATGTGAATCTGTTCTTGTTCTTGAAGAAGGGCAACCCTTAGTAGAAGAGCAACTCAGAGGATTTTTGGATAATGGAAAATTAATCAAAGGTCGTATGGATGGGACATTACCAAGAGATGGAGAATTAAATCCTGACCATGTAGGGAAAGCACTTGGATTAAAAATCGAAGAAGGTATGAATATCCCTAACAGTATAGTTCCTCGTCCACCAGCATTTTGTTTAGGATGTCCTCATAGCGATTCTTTCAATGCATTAAAAGTCATCATCGAAAAATATGGAAAGGGTCATGTTTTTTCAGATATTGGTTGTTATACAATGGGAGTTTTACCACCTTATAATGCCATAGATACTTGTGTTTGTATGGGTGCGGCTATAACTCTTGCCAAAGGAGCAGCTGATGCAGGTCTATTCCCGTCAATTGCAGTAATTGGCGATTCGACATTTAGCCATTCAGGTATGACAGGATTACTTGATTGTGTAAACGAAAACACGAATATGGTCATCATCATATTAGACAATGAAACTACAGCAATGACGGGCGGACAAAATTCGTCAGGATTAGGCAAATTGGAAGCTATCTGCGAAAGTATGGGGGTTAATCCTGAGCATATCCGCGTTTGCACACCTCTAAAAAAGAATCATGATGAATTAGTAAAAATCTATAAAGAAGAAATAGATTATCAAGGAATATCGGTCATCATTCCGCGTCGCGAATGTGTGCAAACGATGACCAGACGAAACAAAAATTTACTAAATACAAAAAGTAGTGAAGGAAACACTACTGCCGAAACTGGGGGCAAATAATGAAACTTGACATAATACTATCAGGTGTTGGAGGGCAAGGCATCCTCTCGATTTCGACAATCATAGGAGCAGCAGCTGTAAAAAAAGGTTTATTTCTAAAACAAGCAGAAGTGCATGGAATGAGCCAAAGAGGTGGCGAAGTTCAATCACATCTTAGAATCTCTGATAAACCCATTTATGCCGATTTAATCCCTAAGGGTAAGGCAAATTTGATAATCTCTGTCGAACCTATGGAAAGCCTTAGGTATCTACCATTTCTTCGCAAAGATGGTTGGCTCATCACAAACACAAAACCTTTTGTAAATATCTCAAATTATCCCCCTATTGAAGAAATTCTCAATGATGTCAAAAAAGTTCCTCAACATATCATCATAGAAGCTGATAAAATTGCCAAAGAAATGGGTTCAGCTCAAGTGATGAATATAGTCATGCTGGGAGCTGCCTCTGAATTTATGACCATTGAAATAGAGGACTTAAAAGATGCCATCAAAAAGGTATTCGGCTCAAAAGGTGATAAAGTCGTAGAAATGAACTTATTAGCCTTTGAAAAAGGAAAAGAATATTCTCTTGAGCATAAAAAATAATTTTAAGGCGCTATAAAGTTCCAGAAATTTCTAGTCTTACCCTATTTTTTAGTGAATATTGAAGAAACGAGCTTTTTTAGGTCGTGGCATTCTATGTTTTTTTTACTAGGTGTTGATTGAAAATAAAATTCTGGAACTTTATGTGCTAAAATGAGAGCTGTGCGCTTGTAACATGTAAATCCCTAACTCGCTGTTTTTTAGGTCGTTTTTTTTGTATCGCAATGAATATCAATGCGTTCATAAATATAAAAACGGGATATGATAGGGAAGCTATTGAAGCATGTAACACATTGTAATTAAATATGTTATCCAAACAGACTGCTTAAAAATTGCGGAGTCAGGAGTTAATAATAAGTCTGATATTTCCGAGTGGGCTAACTTGTTATAAAATATATAATTATCTAAAAATAGTTCTTGACAAAAAGTCTCCTTATAATAATGTGGTATTGAAAGATAAAGGATTTAAAACAAGATATTGGCTTCAACCCATCTATGTCAAGCAAGTATGAGTGCAGTCCGAGAAGTATAATTTTATCAAATCATACCTTACGCACACCTAAGGTGTGGGACATTTAATAGAACTATATCTCCTTTCGTCCCACCCTTTCAGGGTGGGATTTAGTGTTTCATTTTTTTCTACTAAGCGTCCCATCTCTTCGAGATATGTAAGGAATATTAATAATTAATTTAAAATCGACTTTTCGGACTGCGGTCAAGTATGTGTTCCACATACAATTCAAAACATAAGATCAACTATTTATTTTAATCATTTAACCAGAATAAATCGTTTGTTACTATGTTTGTTCCAGCATCTGCATTTCTCCACCTATTGGGAGATCCCCCTGCAAACGCAGTTCTGCCTGTCACGGCTGTGTTATTTGTGATAGAGCCACTTACTTTGGTAAACAGATTAATATTGCTCGTATATACTCCACCACCTTCAGTTGCTGAATTACCAGTGATAGAGCCTCCATTTTGAGTAAATGAACTACTATTTCCACTGATATAAACTCCACCACCATTGACATTGGCAGTATTACCTGTTATTGAGCCTCCATTTTGAACAAAGGTACCTGAAACATTTATACCACCACCATTTACTCCGCTAGTGTTATTTATGATAGTACCACCATTAAAAACAAAAGTACCACTTTGAATATGAATTCCACCCCCTGAAGTTCTATAACTAACCGAATTTCCAGAAATGATGCCATTGTTCATTGTAAAACTACCATTTTCTCTGATATGTATCCCACCACTACCAGCAATATGTGAAAACGAGTGTGTTACACCATATGCACTATTATCAGATACTTCTCCATTATTCATAATGAAAGAACCACCTACATATACACCTCCAGATGCATAGACAATAAAATTTCCATTTCCTGTACTATTACCAGAAATAAGTCCACCTTCCATTATCAATGTTGAACCTGAACTTATATGAACTCCAGCTCCAGTAAGGTGATTTTCAGTTACCGTGCCACCTCCTCTATATAATACATTATTTGATATAATTGCATTATGATGCATTGTCATTGTACCACCGTCTCCAACCCATACACCTGCACCACCGCTAATGGAATTACTATTCCCAGTCACCATACCACCTTCCATAATCATATTTCCGTTGCTAATCCAAACTCCTCTGCGAGCATTGCCTTGTATCACCGAACCATCTTGCATTATTAGAGTCCCACCAGCTAAAACATTTACTACAGCTGTTTCAGTATTTGATGAATGTCCATTCAAGGTGATATTTCTGAGGACAATGGTTTGCCTAAGTCCTATACCCAGAATTTGAGTAGTAGTCAGTAGAGAAAGCGAACCACCACCTTGAATAGTGACCTGAATATTGATAGGTAATCCAAAAGTAGCACCATCTGTCACATTCACAGCCACATCGCTGGTCACATTGATAGTATGAATTCTATTGTTCCCACCATTTCTTATGCCGTCTATAGCTGCTACCCATGATGCGACATCAGTGACCTGATAAGTATTTCCCATACTGGAAACAGCTACAGTCGCAGTATCGGACAAACTTTGATCAATAGCTGATGTTACAGTAACCATTAGAGTAGCGGCATTTTCATTGCTTGCCACTGTCAAAAGCCCATTTGTGTTGATAGAAGTTTGATTTGATGAATTACCAGAAACAGACCAAGTAGCACTTTGAGATGGATTGTTGCTACCATTTACTGTATGAGTAAATTGTTGCGTGCCACCAGTGACTACATTTACTGTTTTGGGACTGATGACTATGCTAGTGTAAATAGCTCCAGATACATTAACTGTCGCAGTTCCTGATTTCGTATCATCAAGCGTCGATGTGGCTCGAATAGTGATACTATTTGCAGGTTCACCAGCTGAAACAGTCAAAAGACCATTGGCACTGATACTTGTGCCTGCATTGCCACCTATTACCGACCATGTCACGCCTTGCGAAGGACTATTTGACCCATTTACGGTCGCAGTAAATTGCTGTGTCTCGCCTCTTGCGACATTCACTTGGCTGGGACTGACAGTTACACTATCAACAGTAGGTTCTGGTTTTAGAACCTCACAAGCCATAAATAACATAGCATATAATGCTATGCTTAAAATAATTAGAGTTTTTGTTTTCATAATTACCTCTTTATTTTTTATTTTTTTTGTATTTTATTTTCTCAAAGCCCCCATATTTATGAGTCCTCTCCGAAAAGTATATTTTTATAAAATCATACCTTACGCACACCGAAGTGTCGGTTCAAGAGATATGAGGCTTTGCCGAATGGCTCGCAGAATTACCTCATGAGAAAAACATGCAACCAACTACATCCACCCCGAAGGGGTGGAACTCTATAATAATTAATTAAAAACCGACTTTTCGGAGTGGACTCCGAAAGGGTGGGACTTTGACGAGACCCACCCTTTCAAGGTGGGGAGACTTCATTAAAATCCAATTCCGACACTAATTGAGTTTGCAATTTCACCATTTTCTAGTAAAGTAGCTCTGTATCGAATATAAAATCCATGAGTAAGTGTAACATCAATACCATAAACACCCTGAAATCTATCGGTATGATAGTTTGAATTGAATGCTCCAAATTCATACATAACACCCAAGCATAACTTCCCCATTTCACCCCAAGGGATAACAGTTCCTAATGTAGGTGCAAAACTAGTAAAATAAACCTGTTCATTTTGATGAGATTCTCCGGATTGAGTTTCAAGATCAATAAGATTCTTATATCCCCATCTTCCTTCAATACCAGTGTATAAATGTGGAAACAAAGGTATGAATATTCCCCCCTCAAAACCCCATATCCAATATCCTTTTTCACCCACCTCAGGTATTTCAACTTCAAATTTAGGGGATCCAAACATAAACATAGTTCCCAGCATAAAATATCTTCTGACCCTTTGTTTAACATTGAATTCATCTTGTCGTTGACGGCGAATTCGTCTGATTTCTTCATCTCTTTGTTGAACTATTCGTCTGACTTCATTATGATCAGTCTCTTGAAAATAACTCCAGCCTCCTGAGCTTTCTCTATTGTAGGTTCCACCTCTTCGCTGATTATTTCTATATGCCTCAATAAAAGCTATACTACGAATCTCGTTTCTTGTTCCACCTTCTACTCGGACTTGGACAGTTCGAGAGAAAGCACTATTAACGATTAAAACATTTGACCCTATAGAAATAGTTCTAGGTAAACTATTAAAAAAGGCATTATCCCCAATATGAGTCACTGTGGTTGGTATAGCGAGGTTTACTATAGAATTACCTGAGAAAACACTATTCTCTATTCTCACAATCCCATTCCCGAAATTGACTGAACTGAGATTGTTATTGGCAAAGGCATTATCTCCTATATGTGTTACACTATTGGGTATTGTGATGGTTGTTAAAGAATTTCCAGCAAAAGCACTATTTCCAATCGATGTCACAGTAGACGGTATTGTAAAACTACCTATCTGTCTGTTTTGAAAAGCCTCATTTGCTATCGATGTAATATAATTGGTTTCTCCCCAGAGTTCTGCTGGGAGACTTGGTACATTTAAAACATGTCCAGGCTGATCCCTTTGAACTTGACTCGTGAAACCTAGTAAAACTCTATTTTCTATCCTATATATGTTACCGACTGCTACAGATTCATCAAATCTGATTCTAGGCAAGTGTATTATTGGAAATCTAGCAGTCTCAGGATTTGCTCCGTTTACAGATGTTATTCTAATAGACAAATTGTCTGTGATATCTCTTGAATTTACATTTTGAAAATTCAATCTTCTTTGTAGTTCTACATCAAATCTTGTTACTATTCTATTGTTGTTATTTCTTTCGATTCTGATAGTTCTGGTTTCATTAAAATTGGTTCTACCAATAACTCTATTTTGTTGATTTTGTAATTCAATGTTTATATTAAAAACATGGTCCCATCTACGATTAAAGGGATTATTATTTGTCATACCTGTATTGGGCCATGCTGTTAGTCCCCAGGTATTAGCTCTACCAGTAGCATGTAAACCATCATAGTATGATTGAGTAAATCTTTCCAAGGCTCGCATCGTAGAGTGTATAAAATCACCATTTGTTCGCAGATTGATAGGAAAGCTGATGTCCACAGTTTCTCTTTGATAATTTACATTTCCTTGCTGTAAATCAGGAGTATAAAAGAAGGTATATGGAGGATCAGCACTGCTCAACATTCCATAAACTACTTGCTCGACTTCTGAAAGGGTATTAACCCATTCGGTTCTCCAAGCTATATCATTTCTGACATCAGCACCAATATTTCCAGTTCTTATATTCAGATTTAGAGTCACAGATCTATTAACAGCTTCTAACAAAGTAGGGTCAAATTCTTCAGCAAGAAAATAATAACTCAATGCTGCTACTTCTGTCCCATGTCTTTGAGCAGTAACACCATGTGCGAGATTGACTTGGGCGACTATTTGATTTCTTGTAGCAGTAGCATCAAGCTCTCTGGTGGCGGCTTGGGTTAACTGAACTCCCATCTGTCTCAGTAAATCCTGAGCTGCTCTTTGGATAGCGATATGATTGTCGAGCTGCTCTACAGTGATACTGCTAGAGTGAGAGGCTATTTGTCGAGTTTCACGAACTACATTGAGCTGTAGCGTATAGCCTGCTGAAGTTCTGATGATACTACCTGTAACCCAAGTATCTGGAGGTGTAATTTGACCAATTCTGATGTTGCTCAGATTGTCCTCATAAATATGATCGAGGCTTTCAGCAAATATCTCTTCGAGGGTCTGTCTGTTTACGACACTGATAGCGGAATAGCGGGTGATATTGCTACTCAGGACGCTCTGTATCAATGCTGGCAGATGCTCTTGGTCTCTTGGAAGTCCAGTAGGTCTGGGTTCGAGGACACCGAGCCTAGTGCTGCTACCACCATCACCTGTCCAAAATTGCGATTGTTGAGCAGATAGCAAGATAGGTATGAAAAGCATTAGGGTGCAAATCATACATTGAAAAATCTTGTTTTTCATATTTTTGTCTCCTTTATTTAGATATTTATATATTTCATTACACACATCGAAGATGAGTGACTTTTATAGAAAGGGATTCCACCAACGCTCCCCTCCTCACCTCACACACCGCCTGCGGTGTGTGAGGTGAGGAGGGGGAGAAAGTGCTTGTGGTGTCATTTTTTCTATAAAGAGTCACATCTCTTTCAGGATGTGCAAGGTATGATATATTTGATTTGATATTTCGGAACGCAAAATTGCGTTCCCTACAGAATTTTACATCCCTTTCAGGATGTGCAAGGTATGATATATTTGATTTGATATTTCGGAACGCAAACTTGCGTTCCCTACAGAATTTTACATCTCCTTCGGGATGTGCAAGGTATGATATATTTGATTTGATATTTCGGAACGCAAACTTGCGTTCCCTACAGATATCTCTGTGTGCTCTGTGACTTCTCTTAAAATTCTCTGTGTTAAAGAAATCTCTCACATTCCCTCCAAAAATGCCTCAAAGCTCTCAGCAAATCCTGTCGTCCCTATCGACCTTTCTACTATTTGGATAGCTCTGTTTCTTGCTTCAGATACATTAAGATGTCCTTCTCTGCCATTTTCGGAGCTGGAAAAAAGCTCTACACCTATTGAATTTCTCAATGAGTAGTTCAGAACATATCGCACATATTGAAATCTTGAGCTTGCTGATTCTATATTTTCTAAGACAAAAGATACATAAAGAGTATATTGACCCACAGCACTGTCACTTGTCCGAAACCCTCTGGAATTGAGACTTTCGGTAAAGGCTCTCTGTATCCTATCATTTTCATCACCAGAGACATTGACAGTAATCACAATCTCTCGTAGAGAATTTTGGGAAAGTGTTCTGATTGACTCAGCATTTCTATAAGAGGGAGTTCTGCCAATAAAAGCGGGATTGAGGACACTGAGTATACTCTGAAAATTGTCTGTAACGACTGCAAAACTATGTGCCAGATTGAGCATCTGGACAGCCTCAAAGGTTCTTTGATTTTGCTGTGCCTCTTTTATCAATTCATCAATGATGGTTTCATTTTCTCTGATCATAATAGAATAGCGTGCAGAACCCTCTATTCTGTTCATTCTCGCTATGGCATAAACTCTACCATCGCGTGGATTTGTCCATGTCTCAACAATGAGTCCTATTATGCCTTCAACAGCTGAAACGATTTCTACCCATTGACCGAACTCTGCTCTTTCGGTAAACTCAATAATGCTCCTATCACCTGTATGGGATATTTGCTCTACTAAATGCTGATTGGTGGTGGTAATGGTGTTTAAATCGAGCCGGAATACTTGTCCTATGCCTGTGATTGCTCTGTTTCGGACTGATTCTTCATGGTTTCCTTGCTCGACTACAGTGAGCCACTCGGTTTCAGGATATGCTCTTGCTGGATTTGTAACCCATAAAGGTGCTGTTTGGTGATTGGTTGTATTTGGTGTGCTGACGCAAGAAATAAGAAGAAATAGGAAAGATATTAATAATAACTGCGAAAAATGTTTTCGATGTGAAGAAGGTAATGTGCCGAAAAGCCTTATTTTATGCGGGCATTCGGGGGGGGGGGGGGGAAATTAACGGTTTTAAAGGGAAAAACAGGGGCCCCAGAAAGAAAAAAAAAAAAAAAAAAAAAAAATTAAACTTTTTTTTTAAAATATTTC
>Ga0099364_10001782_pt1 | contig 34970 bp, 51 predicted proteins | sample TergutTh196P3_FD_73070 | JGI IMG/M metagenome (GOLD analysis project Ga0099364, IMG submission 73070) | Microcerotermes parvus P3 segment gut microbial communities from Pointe-Noire, Republic of the Congo - Th196 P3 | ecosystem: Host-associated > Arthropoda: Insects > Digestive system > Gut ... | reverse complement strand
CGATGAAAAACGGCAGCGGCACGAGAATCAGTCCCAAGAGAGCGTTGTTGTTCGCATTAAAAAAACTCTTGCAAAATATAATGTTAGGGGTTATAATAATAAAAAAACTCCTTTGTGTTTCGGTGAGGGAAACAAAAAAGGAACGATTGGGGTCAAAATTTATGCTTTGCAGAAAATGTAAAAAAGATTTAGAACAAAACACCTTGTATTGCTGGGAATGTGGAAGCATAAAGGGTCTTATAAGCTCTAAAGGAAAAAGTTTTTGGACATACTTAGGTTTTGCAGTTAATCTGATATTTCCAATAATATATGTTGTTATTATTTCTTTAGCATATTATGGAGGAGATATAAGGCCTGTTTTCGACAACCATATGAGAACACAGGAACAAATCAACACCTTTTTCATGCCCATAATTGCTGCCTTTTGCTATTGGAGATTAATTAAAAAACCAATCAGATTGGCATTTATCGTCATTGTTATACTGGCAGTTTATTTGTTTTTCGTCGATTTTTCCAACATAGGTGTTTTAGCAATATTTCGTTTTATATTTCCTTGTGTTATTTTTAAGTTCCTGTGGCGTGATTGGCAGGATATGCCTTACTTCTTATGGGTTGACTAAATTTATATTGTGATATAATAATCGTAAACAAAGTCATCGAATCAAAGGAGGGATTGGCCGTGGCAGGTGAATTACTAACCAACCTCACTCCCGAAGAAATCGAATCGTTGCTACCGTAACACGTTGCCGCAGAAACTGCAATAAATTTTCTTGCAAAAGATATTGAATTATTATAATTTTTATGATACAATGTAAATACAAGTCGGGCAAGTATGTCTCGGCAAGCGGATTCAGGCCCTGTGCGATGGCTCCCTGTGAACCATGTCAGGCGGGGAACCGAGCAGCATTAAGCAGACCGGGCTATGCGCCGCAGTCGGTCTGTATCCGCTTGCGGGGACATAGTTTATTATATTATGAACAGGAATCAGCATTATGTATTTAGCGCTATATCGTAAATACAGACCGAAAAATTTTGAGGATGTTATATCTCAGGAGCATATAACAACAACGCTTCGCAATGAGGTAAAGGCATCTCAGATTTCTCATGCGTTTTTGTTTACGGGAGTGAGAGGAACAGGCAAGACCACCTGCGCTCGAATATTAGCAAAAGCCGTCAACTGCCTTGAACAAAAAGACGGCGAACCCTGCTGCGAATGTGCAAACTGTATCGGAATCGAAAACGATTCCATCCTTGATGTAATAGAAATAGATGCCGCCAGTATGGGTGGTGTTGATAACATACGGGAGTTGCGGGAAGAGGCGGTATTCACCCCCGCTGTATGTGCCTACAGAGTGTATATTATCGATGAAGTTCATATGCTTAGCACGGGCGCATGGGCGGCTCTGCTCAAGATAATGGAAGAACCCCCCTCTCATGTTATCTTCATCTTGGCTACAACCGAATCTCACAAGATACCCGTGACCATTCTGTCACGCTGTCAGCGTTTTGATTTCAGACCTATTAAGCCGGACGATATAGCGGGAAGACTGCTTGCCATTGCTAAAAACGAGGGAGTTTCTCTGTCCGATGATGCCGCCATGCTTATAGCTCGTCTTGCCGATGGTGCAATGCGGGATGCCATATCGGTATTGGACCAGTGTATAGCGTTTGATGAAAATGTGACGGTTGACGTGGTTGTATCGGCATCAGGGGTTACGGGGAGACAATATATTTTCAAACTCGCTGAATATATGCTGAGCAAAAATGTTACAGCGGCTCTTGGTGAATTGGATTCGCTCTACCGTTCTTCAAAAGACTTTGACCGATTATGTGCGGAACTTATCAGTCATTTTCGCAATATGATGATAATCAAAACAAATGGCGGAACCGACAGCGGAATTAACGCTCTGCCCGATGAAATAGCCGAACTGAAGGCATTGTCGGATAATTATGAGCTCGGAGCTATAATATACTGCCTGACCTTGGTCTGCAATTGTCTTGACAAGCTGGCCAAAACATCACTCAAGCGAATAGAGCTTGAAATGTGCGTAATACGCATATGTTCACCCGAACTTGACAATACTCCCGACAGTTTGATAAAACGCATAGAGGATTTAGAGCGTTTGATCAAGCAAGGCGGTGCAAGCTGCACGGTAAGCGAAAGAACTCCTGATACAACAATATCAGAGGCAGATGTTGCCGATATTGCAGAAAATGCCATTACTGCCGAGCCTGTTGCTGTTCCTGATATTGCACCACCACCGCCGTCTTCTAAGGCAGATAAAATAAATTTTGCCAATGTATTAAAGGAACTCAAGAAAAAGCATCCCGCTGTATACGGTCTTCTTCTCGAGGCAAGCATGGATATGAAGGATGACCGCATTGAGATAAAATCAAACAATTTTTTTATGACCAACCTGATAAAATCAGATCAATACCGCATACCGCTCTTGCAGGCGTTATCGCTCCACGCAGGACAGGGAGTTCCCGTATCGGTCAACGGCAATCCCATGGGCAGCACTAACCCGCCGGCATCCGGCAAAGCTCCCGATACACCGCCGCAGCCGAGCAAACCGGAATCGAGCAAACTGGATAGATTGACCGATAAGTTAGAAAGTTTAGGATTGATGTAATAATTATAAGCAAAGGAGAGAGGTTATGAAATCGAGATTTCCGCAGGGATACAATAGTGGAACAGGCAACATGAACAATGCCTTAAAACAGGCGCAGAAGATGCAGGAAGATATGCAAAAGGCTCAGGAAGAACTTGAAGCAAAAGAATTTTCCGCAGCATCAGGCGGCGGAATGGTCGAGGCGGTAGTAAGCGGCAAAAAAGAGCTTTTGTCTCTGAAATTAAAACCGGAGGTAGTTGACCCGGACGACATTGAGATGCTGGAAGATCTCATCATAGGCGCAATAAACGAATGTATCCGAGCTGTTGAAGAGGCATCCGAAGCGGACGCCCGCAACATTACGGGAGGTCTGAATTTCCCCGGACTGGCAGGACTTGTATAATGGCTAAGAATCAAGCGCTGCCGCTTGTCAAACTCACCGAGCAGTTTGCATCACTGCCGGGTATCGGTTACAAAACAGCACAAAGACTTGCGTATTATGTCCTGACTATGGATCAAGAGCGTGTTCTTGAGTTTGCCGCAGCATTAACCGATGCACATAGCAAAATCAAGCATTGCGGTGTCTGCCGCAATTTTACCGAAACCGATATATGCGGAATCTGCAGTGACAAATCCCGTGACGGATCGATAATATGCGTGGTGGAAAGCCCCAAGGATGTAGCCGCATTTGAGCGTTCGGGTGATTACATAGGAACCTACCATGTTCTGCATGGTCTTATATCTCCTATGGACGGAATCGGTCCTGATCAGATATTTATCAAGGAATTGTTAGCTCGAATCGGAGCAGGAGAGGTTACCGAAGCAATTATGGCGGCAAACTCTACCGTAGAGGGGGAGGCTACATCTATGTATATCGGCAAACTGTTAAAACCTCTCGGTGTAAAGGTAACCCGGCTGGCATACGGAATACCCGTAGGCGGCGAACTCGAATATGCCGACGACATAACCCTAAAACGAGCATTGGAAAACAGGTTGATTATATGAATGTTGCTATGAAAACTGACGGCAAAAAGATAATTGCGCTTAACAGAAGAGCGAGGCATGACTATTTTGTTGAAGACACATATGAAGCGGGTATCTCTCTTGTAGGGACTGAGGTAAAGTCTCTGCGTAAAGGGGCTGTGAATCTGCGTGACAGCTTTTGTGAGGTTGTGTCGGGCGAGATTTTTGTCAACAATATGCACATCAGTCCTTATGAAAAGGGTAACATCTTCAACCGTGACCCTATCCGTCAAAGAAAACTGCTCATGCACAAACGTGAAATCAGCAGACTTTTCGGGTATATCAAGCAGCAGGGTTACACATTAATACCGCTGTCGGTATACTTCCGAGGATCGAAAATAAAGCTGGAAATAGGTCTATGCAAAGGTAAAAAACTCTACGATAAAAGAGAATCGGCAGCAGAAAGATCAGCCAAAAGAGAGATAGAAAGAACAGTAAAATCAAGGAATAATTGTTAATTGTTCATTGTTAATTGTAAATTGTAGTAGGGGGGCGTAAAGGTTTCGACGGGGATTTAGAAGCACAGTAAGCGAGTAGAGCGGGCGAGGCTCTTTAAAATGCGCAAACTAAATTTAAACGCTAATAACAATAATAATCAATTAGCATTTGCTGCCTAGATAAAGGCGGCTGCCTGACTGTGAGGTGCCACGGGCGCATGAAGGTTTATTTTAGTGGCCAACGCTCCGCGAGGACCGCCTTGACCCCGTAGAGCGTATTTAAAGGCTACCGTATGTTCAAGCCCGTCTTTCGGCGTGACGATACGGGAATTTAGTAGGAAGACTGCACTCGGAGAAAGCTGTACAGATGAGTTTTCGGACGCGGGTTCGATTCCCGCCGCCTCCACCAAAATCATCGCTGGTCGAACACCGGGGGAAACGATTTTCATCTTCCCCTACGGCGTTTTATTGGCGTTAGAGATAACAACGAGCAAGCGTTAAGCCTGCTCGTTGTTAACGTATACACACGGACGCGCCCGGTGGCTCCGTATCGCGTCCGTTTTATTTTTGAGCATAAACCTAAGGGCTAAGTCGTAAAACGCGATATGGGAGATTCTGGGCTTGCCTGGGATTGAATAAATAGAAACGACCGGGCTGTTATACCCGGCCGGCGTTATTGACATTCTCCGCATTTTATGTTATTCTAAATTAGTTGTTAAAGATATGAGGGGATTGAGCTATGGGTCAAGTGTGCGTCAATATAAACGGTTACTGTGATGAACATCAGGAAGAAAAATATATTAGACTGGATTACGCTTCATTCAAACAACTCGGAAGCGCAGATACATATTACAGAAAAACAGGATTTTTCTGCGAAGACGCTTCAAGGGGATATTGTAAAAATGCAAACACTTGCCCTATTTATCAAGGTGCACCTGATATTCCGCCGGGGCGGTAAAAGGCCCGATACGCACTCCAACGCTTTCGGCCATACTGCCGACATTTTCGTAAAATAAATTACCCGTACAACCGCTTGACTCAAAAATTCGGCACCGCTCACACATGCTTACGGGATTAGCGATTCGCCCGTTTTTCATATCGTCTACAAAGCAAGCAAGATGCAGCATAGCGCAATATAGTTTTTCAGATTCAGTCATCATCAAAAAGCTCCTTCGTTTTTTATTATTGAGAATACGAGAAAAAGAAAAGGTATATAAAGCGTTTATCGATTCAGGTTGGAGTATCATGTCTACAGCATACCTACCACAGTCACCAAAAGACGATTCTCCGTGCAAACCCAGCACATATATTTTCGGCTGGACCAAATCGACGGCACCAATATACCCTATACGCAATTATAACGTAGCGTACTCGGTATTGTAAACGGCTTTTGCGGTGATAAAATTATTCTATCGCGGTGGTTATTTACAAATTCAATAGCATATGATATATTATAAAAAATTGAGTCCCCTGCGGCTAACAGAGGACTCATTCGGCTATCTTGCCGGGGTTGGCTTGATTGATATTTTTGCGGTTGGATTATCTTTCAATATCAATTCAAGTGCATATGGGATTATGGGCAACGAATAGGAATTATCCTTTTCGTTGCCCGTTTTTTTTTTACACTACGGCCGCTTGATATATTACCGGTCTATACGTGGGTTTAGGGATTGGTTTATTTCTTTCCTGCGCTACTTCAAGCCAAAGCTCTTGCGCAATTAAAACCTCGGCTAAGGCTTCCGCCGGCGTATCGCCGAACGCGCTGCAACCTTTCAAATCCGGTATGTCAGCAATAAAGCCCTCGTCCTCGTCGCTGTAAAAAACGTTGATATGATAGTAGTTATTCATTATTCGCCCTCCATTCGCAAATTGAATTTTTCAACAAAATTCAAAAATTGTTTTACTTGATACGGTTTCGCCTCACCCTTGTTATTTTGAATATTGAGTAATTCGGGAACGTCTTTATGCTCATACATATTATGGCTCCCGTTGCTTCTCACATACTCATAACCAAAGGCTAAAACTAAGGTCACAAAGTCATTATACTTAACATTTTTTCGGTTGTTAATAATCTGCGCTAAAAATTTCCTTTTATTCATAAGCGTTCATACCTTCCTGTAAACCCATTATAACATAGATTCCCCACTTTTTCAATACATTTTTCAAATTTCCCGCATTGGGGTCTGCGGTCAACCCCGGCAGACGTCCGCCGCACGGACATTTTTTGTTAATTGCTCTGCTTCCAAAGTAAATCAGCAACACATCTTTTCTTTCTGTTTGCATAATCGCGCACATCAAAATATTCATTCTCTGCGCCTTTTTCGATGTATACTGCTTGCTCGTTTCCGCTTTCTTTTACTATTGCCATTTTCTCAGTTCTCGTTAAAATGGTAACACCGAATCCCGCAAGATTGCCGCTGTTGGTTAAAGCGCTGTAAATTTTCCCGATTTCAAATACCTTATTCATTTTCATATCCCCCTATAATTTTTATTCGCTCGGCGTTGTCCGCCTCACATTATTATTTTACCGCGTTTAGTAAGTCTTGTATGCCGACAAAACAACCAGACTTTCGGCAAATTTCCTGTGCGCTTCTGCCGCAATACGCTTTTAGTCAACCAGAGCCATAGCGTCAAGACTATAATTAAGTTGCTCGAGGCCCGCCCTAAAAAATTTGTTTGCAAGACTGTTTTGGCATACTCCGAAGGTTTCGCCGTCAGCCAGCATAACGATTTTTGTTTTGCCGCAATTATATTTATTAAGAGAAAAAGCAATCGCGGCGGCAGGGCTCTTAAATGTGGTCATGTACGAGGAACCTGTGTAACGGGCGTATTCTTGATTAGTCATTTTCATATCCTCCTTATTCTCGGGGCAGCTCGTTGTCCGCCTCACATTTATTGGCAATCTCCGAAAACCATCCGTTCGCATGCGTCATTTCTTGAAAAACCGCTTAAAGCCGCGGATTTTTCTGCGAAATTAACGCTGCTCACGGGGTTTTCGGGGATTGCCTATTATTTTACCGTGTTTAGTAAGTTTCGGGAGCCCCCTTTTTTCAATTTTTCGCAACTCTGTGTACTTGCACGGGTTTACTATCTTCGGTAAAGAATAATCCGGCGGTACTGCACGGAAACAGTGCCGCCGGATTCATTTCAGCCCATTTTCAGGGGAATAGTTATCGGTGCCGCCCAGCCGAACGGCAAATCCAGCGCCTTGTAAATTTCAAGGAGCCCGTCCTCAAAATGCCGCCCCCATTCGCCCGAGGTCACCGTCCCGCGCGTCGCGTTGAAAATGTTTATATCGCGAATCACCTCAACCGCCGTGTAGCTCTTGAAGCTGTCAACGAAAAATTCGTGCTCCGTTTTCTTCGGCGCGTGGGTACTGCAAAAGGTTATCAGTAAATCGCAGCCGCATAGAATATCGAAAACGACTCTGTTTCTATAATAGCCGTTATCGTACCGGGTACAAGCCAATCCGTCAAACGGTTTATTGGGGCGGGACTTAGGATATTTAGGCACTAAGAATCACCACCCTCACCGACAAGCACCTTGCACTCCTCGCTATCGCCGTAATTCAAATTACATTCGTCGGCGAATCGGCAAAAATCACATAGTTTGTTTCTATGCGCGTAAAGGCTCTCTTTTATCACCTTCCACGCGATAGAAATTTCCAGGTGCTCGCGGTCCACCATTTTGTTATCGGGCGGCGGGATAGTACCGTCAAGGGTTTTAATCGCTTCACTCAGTCTCATTTTTCGTCACCCCCAATAATCTTAAAGGCTATAAGTATCTCGTTTGTCCTGTCTTTATAGTTGGTGTATTTGGCGCAAACGCCTTCCGCGTCAAAAGTCCATTCCCTTGCCGGACCCCATTCAAAATGTGAACCGAATCCATTATTGCCCGTGTTTATGTTGTTTTCCGGCTCGGCGGGTATAATCGAGTACAGCCCTCGTGTGTTAGCTTCCGTCACGCGCCGGATTTGCCCTATGCACTCCGGGCGGATATGCAGCACAATTTCAAACTCCACGCCCCGCCGGAGTGCCTTTTTCAGTTGGTTTAGATTCTTAACCATTACCATTTTCCTCCTTTTCAAAACCTTGTAGCACTGATACTTTATCAAGAAGTGTTGAATATTGCCCTGGGGTCAATGCTTCAAGCAAAGCCTCGGCGTTTTCAAATTTCGGACTCTCTACTGCGGAATATACGAGTGCTTTGCAAAATGTATAAGTATCCAAAGTCTTGATATTTGAAAACAATGAAGTTCTTGAGTGTGATTGTTGCAATTTCACAAACTCATTTGCATTAAGTTTCCGTAAAACAATAGGAAACGTAACGCCTTCAAATTTAATTGTTTTATCCATTGTCGGCTTCCTCCAATTCCTCAAATTTTGCGCGTCCCGCGTGTAGGTCGCAGAAGCACATACCCATTTGGTCGCCGTCAAGATATTCGCCGTTTTCGGTAAAAATCACCTCGACGTCATAATAACCCGACTGTTTATCATGCGACTCGACGGCCTTCATAATTGCGTCATTCATACAGATTTTAAGCTCCTCAATAGAATTACCGTCAACCGATATTTCTAAAGGGTCGCCGTCCGGGTCCTTTGCGTTGTATAGCAAAATTTCCATTTTAACCATTACCAGATTCCTCCTTGATTTGTTTTAAGATTTTCCGCTTGTAATAAGCCTTTGCCTGTTGGTTGGCAAGTCCGGGATTCTCTGCCCTATGCTTGCGCGAATATTCCGCCGCTTTACCGGGGCGCGCCAAGAGCCAAGCCCGGTCTTTTTCATATTTTACGCGTTTGCGGCACTCCTCCGAGCAATATTTATGTGCCCGAGACGTAAATTCGATTTTAGTCCCGCAAATTCTGCATATTTTCATAAGCTGCACCCCTCCTAAGCCCAAAACGGAGCTCCCGGACGTCCCGTATCGCGTTTTATTGATATACCCTATATGTTTCTATGCCTAATCCGTAAATCGCGATATGGGACGCCCGGGGCTTGTCCGGGCACGTTTTAATTTTCGCCCTCATTTTCCTCAGGGGTTAAAAGGTCTTTCGGCTCGCAATTAAGGGCGGTTGCGAGTTTTTGCGCCGTGCGGAGCATGATATTCTCAGGCTTGATTATTCCACGCTCTATTTGGTGAATCTTCATAAAGTTAACGCCGCTTTTCGCCGCAAGCTGTTTCAGCGTCAATCCCGCGTCTTTGCGTAATTTTGCCAGTCCCATTCAGGTCACCCCCCCTTATATGAATTTTCATCGGTCTTTCCTCCTGCGAATCATCAGAATTATTTGGATTATCGCGGCAATTAAAATCAGAAAACTAAAATTGCCGTAGTTGACGGCCTGGTCGATAAGCGTTATAATAAAATCCACTAACCGCCCTCCCCGAATAACGATAATTGTACCGGTTTATCCGGCGCTTTCGGGGTTTCCTCTTTCGGCTCCTGCACACCGTGTTTATCGAGATTGCTCACGCACCCGGACCGCCAGCGCCAACCGTGGACGATATAAACAGGAGTAAACCACCTGGACCATTCCTCCAGTGTTAGCGTGTTGCCGTGAATCACAACGGCCGGCACGCCGTAAAGTGCCAACTGCAAATAACACATGTGTACGCATTTCAGGTCAACGTCGGTAGCCGTGACGACAACCTGGGTGCTGTAATTCATTTCAGCGTCAAACATTGCCTTCAAGAACCCGAGCACCATGGCGCCGGAGCCGCAGCAGGGCTCGCATACGGTGATATAGCCTCGCTCTTTTATCGCGTCGGCGCTGTCGCCTAACGATATTGCGCCCATAAAATCGCATATGTGCTGAGGCGTGAAAAACTGCCCCTTATATTTGTTATGGAGCTCCAGCCCGTGGAATATCTGCCCGAGAATATCAACCGGCGCGTTACTCCAGGTTAATTCATAGGTTAACGCGTCAACCAGGTCGGCGAACATTTCAGGAAATAACTTTTGCTCGTCAGACTCATATTTGCCGATTGTTTCAAGGTATTGCTTTTCGCGTTTTTCCCATTCCTCGGAATTTTTCACGGCGCAGCTATTGGCTATACACAACGCGCCAAGCTCGACAAAATCGCCGAACACATTCCAAACGGAATACTTATAAGCGAGAGTGTTAATCGTTTTCAAAATCTTTTCTTTATGCGGATTCCTATTCATTCCAAACCTCCTCCCCGTGGGGTTTTGGCGTCGTACTGCCGAAAACCCCTTCTAACGCCGGAACGCGCCTTAATCGGCGCGCTCCATTGGGATTTCACATATTCCGCATATCAGGCTTAGCTCTGCTGTCGTTTTCACTTCCTGCTCGCAGGTCGGGCAGTAGTATTTGTGGGCTTTCGCGCGGTCGGACTTGGCCTTGCCCTTTTCAATCGTATGTCTTGCGAACGGCACTTCCAGCGCGTAGCCGGATTCGCGGAGCTTTTCGATAAACGCGGCGGTCGGGGTTGTTTCCGAGTGGCCTACCGTTCTGTTGTAGCCAATTTCCAGGTCGCGTTTTTCGCATTCTTCCTTAAAGAGCTTGTTGTGGTAGCGTCCGCCCTGGCAAGTCTCGTTAAGGTCATTCTCGCGGCAATACAGGTGGACCATTTCATGGAGCATTGTCGCCGCGGTGTTTTCGCTGGGCCGATTCAGGAACTCGGCGCCTAAGTTAATTTCGTAGTACGCGTCGCCTTCGCCCTCGACGCCCGAGCGCCATATCTTTTTAGTGGAGCAATGGCCGTATGCCTTCGGGGTAGACTGGACCGTTATTACCGGCCTCGCAAGCGCACCCTCAAAATAAACGCCGTTCAGCAGGTCAAACAACCCTTCGAGCTTGGCGACTATCGCGGACAGGGTAAGCGGAGCGGGCTGCTCGTCATTCTGGGGCTCCTGGGCTTCCGTGGCCGCTTCCGATTCCTCGGTAGGCGTTTCGTCAGGGGTATCAGCTTCGGGCTCGTTTTGGTCGTCCTGGGCTTCCGTAGGAGCGTCCTGGGATTCAGGCGTCTCGGTAGCCGCTTCAACAGGGGTTTCGGCTTCTACGATTTTCCACCAGCGCTTAAAAGTAGAGGAGCCAATTTCTTTTTCCTCGCCGGTTTCGGCGACTCTCAGCCGCACGGTGTTTTCCTTCGTCTCGATTAGCTCGGCCACCACGCCGGTATTCAGGTGCCTGTACATTGTGTTTTTCATTTTCATATCCTCCTTATTCTTTGGTCGGCTTGTGTGGCCGCCTCACATTTTTAATTTTATCGTGTTTAGTAAGTTTTGTATGCCGACAAAACAGCCAGACTTTGGGCAAATTTCTTATGCGCTTCTGCCGGGTTTACCGGGGTTGGTAGATTCCGGCGTCCGTCCCATACCCGCCGGGCTTTTCAAGTTTACAACACTTCAACCGAGTAGAGGCGGGGTTATTAACTATATGCGATTTGAGGATTTTGAGAGGAAATATATGCGTATACGCCCTAATACTCTCTAAATTCTCATTTTTATATAGTTTTATAGGTAAACTCGGTTGAAGTGTTGTAAAGTGCCTCAAAGCCTTATTCTACCTACCTTTTTTCAACAACCGACTCGGTTGTAAAGTGTTGTAAAGTGTTGTAAACTACCTCCGCAATAAAAACGGTTAAAGGTGCCGGTTGTACTTGTGCCGACTGTTATTTCCTTTTGGTTTTATCTCGGTTGTTTCAAAGACTCCGCCGTCGCGGTCTATATGGTATGTCCACGCGGAGCCGCCGAACTCGTTAAGTAATTGCTTGGCGCGGGTGATTGACAACCCGCTTATGGTGTCCTCGGATTCCGTGCTTACAAAGTGGCCGCACTCGCGGAACCCCTCGCCGGAAAAATCATAATGGCAACCCCGGCAAGAACACCGGGCAATTTCGCTGCAATCGCCGTTAATATTTTCGGCACCGTTCAAAAAGCGGGTATGCGCGTCCACGCTTTCGGGGAATTGGTAATAATGCAGTCTCATTGTGTGCCTCCCTTCTTCATTTGCTCTAAAAGATACTCATAAGAGCCGGCGTCCATAATTTTCAGATACTCCTCGCCGTTGTGCTTCACGGCGACGAGCCCGCCCATAATGCCGCCCTTTTTAATTTTCTTGCCCTTCGCCAAAACGAGCACGTCGTCGTAACTCAGTTTGTCCTTCGCTAAAATTTTTTGGTATTTACCGTTTCCCATTTTCATGCCCTCCTAAATTTTAATATAGCCGTTCAAAATATCCTTATGGAACCCTTCTAAGTCGCCCAGCAGTCTAAACTTGGTAAGAGACGCAATTTCCGCTAACTGTTTGCCGGTGTGCATGTCATAATCGTCGTTGGCGGCCTTCACATAGTCCTCAGCCCATTTTGTAAAGAAGTAGGGATTTTTCAAGGCGTCTACGCACATGTTGGCGACTCTCAAAAATTCGTAGGCATTGTGCTTATGTTCGGCTTTCAGCCGGCAGGTACACGCCAGTTTGCGTATTTCTTTTTGTAATGTAAGAGTTATCATTTATATACCCTCCAAACTTTTATTTGGCGTGTCCGCCTTACATTTATTATTTTACCGTGTTTAGTAAGTTTCGTATGCTGACGTAGCGCACAGACTTTCGGCAAATTTTCCGGCAGTACCGCACAGGAAGCTCGAAAATGGGTCTTGACAAGCCCTCGAAAATGTGTTATACTCAACGTAGTTGAGTATTTGGGCGGCTTTTCAGCCGCCCGGCTCATGTGGTCTTATTCCGAGAAGTTTATCCCGGTAAGACTTTCGTACTCAGCAAGGAGCTCTGCTAATTTGTCCTCAACCGCTTGTGGAAGGGTATGTTGGGACGCTTCATTTAGCAGGGCTTCTATTATGCCGAGCAGGTCCATAAAATTCTTCGCCAAGATTCTCACCTCCTCTCACACGCCGGCAAGAAAACAACGGCACAGCCAAAGCGGTACCGTTAAGCGTTTTCTTCCGTGCGCAAAATGTTCGTTGAGGCCGGCATAGGGTAAAAGCTAAATCGTGGCATTTTCAATACGCGCGATAAAGCCGGTCAACTCCGCAATTTTCATTTTGCTCTCTAAGTAGTCTTTAATGGCGGTAGTGTCAACTTTTACCTCCGCCTCCAGATTCGCGGCGCACTCCTCCGCCTCGCTAAGCGCGGTCCCGAGCGCGCACTTGATTACGGCCCATTCCGATAGTGTAAATTTCATAACCTTGTCCTCCTTCTTTTTAATTCAACCTGCCTCATCAGTACCGGGCGGTTATTCCGGCAGACGTCCGCCGCGCGGACGTTTCGGCTTAAGGTTTCAGTCCGAGGTCATTGCATATCATAAATAGCACGCCGTATTCTTTTTCAACCAGTCTGTATTCCTCGGTATCTTGCAAATGCTGTTTGCTTCCGTGCGTGTACTCAATAAGGGTATTTCTTATTTGCTGGTATTCGCCGAGCAGATAGCTCCTTGTGTTCCCGTTCATTTCATAAGTCATTTTCATATCCTCCTTATAATTACGTGGGCTTGTCCGCCTCACAATTATCATTTTACCGTGTTTAGTAAATTTCGTATGCCGACAAAACAGCCAGACTTTCGGCAAATTTTCCGGCAGTACCGCACAGAAACAGCCGGAAACGGCTTCCGGGCAAAGAAAAAAGCCGCCCCCGAAGTAAAAACTCCGAGGGCGGCAATTCCGGCGAACGTTCGCCGACTATTCCTTATTTCCTATAAAACGGCTCACCGCCGAGAACTCCCCGTTAGCCGCGACTGATACAAGAATCGCGTTAAGAGGGATAATCGCGTAGGCGGTCCAACTCTCAGCCGTACCCATAGCCGCGGTTGCAAGTGCAAGCACGACGGCGGCGACGGCGTAAGAAACGATTTGGGTGGGGACTTTCGCAAGCGGCTTCTTGATAAACTGTGTAATTATCGCGGTCGCCACGCTTGCGCCGGCGAATGTCGCCAACGTCTCCCAATTAAAAAATTCACTCATGGGCATTGTCCTCCTCTACTTCAAAAGCTGATTGACTCTTGCCTGTACCGCCTTTGCGTCATAACCCGCGGCGGTCAAGCGGTTTACTCGGTCGGCGCCGTTGCCCCAACGTCCGTTTATGACTTCCCGCGCTATCTCGTCAAGGGGCTTCAATGCCGGTTTTGCCGGTTGCGCCGGTGCCGCTGTGCCGATTGCCTTTATATGTTCGGACAGAACCCAGCCATGTACGCCGCCTTTATCCTCGCTTATGAGGTGATACTGGTTGCGCGCCTTCATAGCCGTTTGCGTAACCACGCATATTGATTTATTGCGGGTATGCGCGGGATTGGGCGTCGTTGAGGAAATATAAACCCCGCCTCCCGTAAACTCCACAATATCGCCAACCTTAAAATCGACTGTTGCCGGTTTTGCCGGAGTGGTAGGCGTTGCCGGTTGAGCCGGCACCGTTGTGCCGAGCCGCTTGTTTACCTCGTCGCAAATTGCCTGTAACCGAGCCTCAATATAAGGACCGGGGCAATTTGTGTTTGAGAAAAACTTGTGAATCGTCAATGACGCGTTGGGCGTTCCGTCAAAGTACAAGCCCGGTTGTCCGTTTTTCTGCTTGATTCCGGGATTGCGGCGGCAAATATCCGTAAGCAGATTGAGCATAGCCGTCCACGCCTTTTCGCCTATTTCCCATGAGGGCGCGGTTTTGCTGTTGGCGACTTCAAGCGTGATTGCTTTATGGTCGTTTGTGCCGCTGGATGAGGTCCACGGCCGGTTGCGCTCGTCAATCAACTGCCCGATTACGCCGTCATTTCCCACGCCATAATGCCAAGACGCGCCGCAGGAAGGGTTACGCCCCCAGCCTTGCAGATTCGCGCCGGTGATAACCCCGGCCGCGTGGTGAATGGTGATTTTTGATATGGGTTGATTGCGGGGTATGTTGCATTGTGTCGTCTTTAGCGTCGTTATCGTCGCTAAGCTGCTTCCTACTCTACTCATCGCCGTCGCCTCCCTTCCCGTTTTCAGATTCCGCGACAATGCCCTGGCAGTCGTCGCAAACGATAAATTGGTCCCCGTCGTCATGCGTTAAAAAGTCTTTAGCGCAAACGTCGCATTTTAATGTAACCATGAAAATTCCCTCCTTAATGAATGATTGCAGCAATAACGCCGCCGACAACCGCGGCCACGGCAAGCGATATAATCTGCGCTACTAATTTTCGCCATTTATCGGCCGGCTCTTTTTCAAGCACGCCAATACGTTCGCCTTGCGCTTTGAGTCCGGCCTCGAGCCGGGTCACGCTGTTTTCGATTCTGTCCGTCAGGTGCTTAACCTGCAAGGCCAAAGCCTCCACGTTGGAAGCGAGTTTGTGTACGCCCTCGATAATACGGTCGTTTTCGTCTATGCGCTTATGCGCCGACGAAAGTTTTTCCTGCATACCGGCAATTTCGCCGTTATGTTTCAATACCGTGGACATGAGTTGTTCAGTCGTCATATCCTACGCCTCCTCCGATTCCGTGACGTTTCCCAAAAGCGCGTTAACGTCGTTTTGAAGCGCCGCGGGAACGTCCCCGATTGTTCTAAGACCCTTTTTAATAAGGTCAGCATAAACTTTTGCCACTTTATTCACCCCCAATCATAGTTTCGTAGATTTCGACAAGTGCTAACTGCGTATGCGTCAACTCATCTTCGAGCGCACAATTTCGCTCGTATTGCTCCACGAGCGCAAGCTGCGCGTTGGTGAGTTGGTCGATAAGTCTTAGCGTTTCTTCCTCCCAAACAAGGTCCACGGTCGGCTTGTCGATGTCCTCCCGTCCGCTAACGTGATATATCTCGCCTTCGATAATCACGCCTTGCCCCTCGTTTTCGCCGCAGTGAACGAAAACGCCGTTAGATTGCAACTTAACCCAATTAAGCCGCATACCTGCCGGAAATTTTAGGCCGTCGCCTATTGCGTAAAACATAAAAAATCACATCCTTTTGAAGTTGTTAGAGTTATTTCGCTAAACACAGAACCCGAGGCAAATGCGATTGGCGGAGGTGGCCAGATTGCCCGTCGTATTAATGGACCTACCGTTATTATTGATAGTACAGAAGTCCATGGCGTTCTTAGTCATTGGTGAACGCTGCCACCAAATATAGACTGAACCTGTGCCGTTATTCTGTAACTTTATTCGGCTTGCGTTGTCGGTGAAGATCGGATATTGATCTCCTTCAGCAGCACCACCCATGGAAGCTGCAAATTCTGCGCCGCATAACTCAACTTCCGAGAACAAAAATATCTTCATTGTGTCGATGCGCATTGCTGTCGATGTAGTGTTGGCCGCTGTTTTTTTATTAATATCTTTGATTACGGCTCTTACATCATTCGGGAACATATCGAATAATTCACCATTTAACCAGATGCCCATTTCGCTGCCGATAAAGCTGTTAGCGGCTGTGTTTGTTGCCTCCATGCGCCGACCACCGTTTGCGTTCAAGTCCGAGGCTGTCATAAGTCCCTTCATGCCGAAGGTGATTCCGGCCTTGCGTCCGCCCGGTAGGTCGTCGTGGTTAAAGCCGTAAATCTGCATTGTGACAGGTTGATTCGCGACGCCGGATAAAGTGCCGTTAAGGTTGAAGGTTATCTCGTCGCCGACGCTCCAATATAACGGTGCCCTTCCCGATTCGGCGATTGCGGCTATTCCAGCCCAGCTATTTTCCGCAAGCGTGTTTGATACGTTATCGATAAACACGTAATACAGGCCGAAAAATGTTGAGGTCGTAACCGTCCGCGCTTTTCCGTCGCAGGTTATCGTGTATGTCGTGTTTGCGTTCGGCACCGCTACGCCGGCTGATAAAGCGGCGGGCACCGTGCCGTTATGTGTCGCCATGCCGCCGCCCGTAACGCTAAACGCTTTACCCTGTAGGGCTTTATCAAAGTTTATCCAGAGGACAAACTGCCCGGCCGCCGCGGTCGCCGCCTGTACAAACGCCGTCGTTGCGATTTGCGTGGTATTCGTCCCCGCCGCCGCGGTTGGAGCGGTAGGCGTTCCTGTGAGGGCCAACGATTCTAAACTCGCCTTGCCTATTTCCAAATTGCCGCCGTTTGTGCCGATATAAATTTCGTTTACATCAGTACAAAGGGCAAGCTCGCCTACGGACAGCACCGGCAAATTTGCCTTTATGCCGCGCCGTATTCTAATAAGATTCGCCATGCTAAAATTCCCCCTTTCTTAAAATGTGCCTCCGTCGATTGTATTGACTTGTGCCTGTAACTTTCCAAGCGCAACCTGAACCGTGTCACCCGTGGCGATTGCGGCATTTGTCAATGTCGGCGCGGCGATTGTCGCCCCTTGCACCATTGAATTTTTCTGTGCCGCTGTATAAGCGGTGGGAACACCGTTCGCCGCAAAGTAAACGGGTAACGTGGTGGAACCGATTGCCGTTGTGCCGATTGTGCCGATTCTCAAATTCGCCTGTGTGAGTGCCGTCGGAACTCCGGCATTGAGATACACGGGCGCGGTTGTACTTCCTACCGTCCCCGCTTCGTTTACCGTCCCGGCCGTGCCCGAGGAAGTGAGTAATTTACCCGACGTGCCCGCCGCAATGTTATTTTGTTTACCCGACAACGCCGATATAAGGCCGTTTACCTTTTGCCGCAACCAGTTAAAATGCGCTATCAATGTTCCTGTTTTGGCGGCGGTGTCTGAGGTTGTATTTGTCGCGGTGTCGGCTGTGACTGTGAGGCTCGCGGTTTTCCAATCTTCATTCGGAACATTCGCCAAACCAACGTCCGCTTTTGCAAGGGTGACGACGCCCGTTTTTCCTGCAACCGATTGAACGGGGCTCTCAGGATTTAAGAGTTCCTGCCAATTAGCAAGCGTGGATGAGGGGGCGGCCGTCAAAATGTAGCATTTATTTAGGTCTGTTCTAACGGCAATATCGCCTGTTTCCGCATTCGATAACGCAAGCATTGCCGCCTGTGTTGCTACGACAAAAGTGTCGGTTATCGCAAGGGCGGGGAGTACGGCTTGATTCAATTTCCCGTTTGCGTCAAGTATAGGGACGTTGCCGGTCGCGGTCCCTGTATTCGCTGCGGCCGCTGTACCTAAGTCGGTTATTTTGGCGCGGGTCAAGTTTGGAATATCACCCGCCGCCAGTGTCGCGCCCGCCGTAACCCGGCCTTTAGCGTCAACGGTGACTTTTGTGTGCGTTCCGGCCGTTACGCCGCTATTGGCAAGCGTGGCGGCGATTGGCGCGTTTGCCGAGCCGTCAAAATTTGCGCTGCCCGTCACGTCCCCGGTGAGAGATATAGCGCGGGGCGTTGTCAGTTTATCGGCGGTTTCTGATTTTCCTGTTTCGTCAGGGTTAATCAAAACCTTGTTTGTACCGTCGCCGATGTAGAGCTTGCCTGTGTTTAGGACAAAAGCCGGCTCGCCGGCTTCCAGGGTGAGACTCGGGAAATTATCGCTATTTCCCCTTTTGAGTTTGAGTGTTTGTGCCATGATTGCATTCTCCTTTTTTAATTAAAATTTACCGCCGTCGGCGGCGAAGGGCTCATAATCTTCAAAGAACGTGCCGCCGTCAATAGGGATTCTGCCTATCAACAGTGAAATTTTCGCGTCCAGCGCGTCATGCGTGACAAAAGCGTTTTCCGGGCACTCGATAACAACATCCGAGCGCATAGAAAATATCAGCGTGGTACAATACTCGGCCAAAAACCCCGCGACTGTATCTTTTGAGGGTATCATGTCGCCGGTTTCGTTTTGCGCTATGAAGTATAAAATCGGCGCGCCGCCGTCCACGCTAACAAAAATGCCAAGCTGATTCAAAGTGTACCCTGCGGCCTGTTCGCTGTTAGACAGTTGGAGCCGCAGCATACGTTTATTGCCGAGTTTGCCGTCCTCGATAATGGGTAAATTTTGCACCGGATTTTTCAAGGACGTTTGCCCTTGAAGCGCGTCGGGCGGCACGGTCCCCGTTCCTGCCCAGGCCGACACAATGGCTACCCTGTTATCGTCGAGCCCCGCGAGTATCGCTAAGCCCTGTTCGGTTATTGTCGTTTGCCAACTCATTTTTCCATCACCTACCTCTTAATTTAGTGTTGTTCTCTGGTAAATCGATATAGCCGGCGCTATTCCGATTTCGCCGTCAAGGTTATAATTAAAATGCAAATTCAGGTCCAGTATAACCTTGCGGAAATAGCCGATTCCCCCTTTTCTGTTGCGGACGTCAACATGGGCGGCCGGTAAATCGCGCCGCATAGTCATTTTAAGAGAGAGGTGCGCCGGGATTCGGCCGCTAAGCAGGGAGTAGCAGTCGTTTACGTTGAATTTAGCGCTGTCCTCTCGGTTAATGGCAATATGGATTGCCCCGCCGATAAGCTGCACCTCAATTTCACCGTCAACGAATACCGATATTAGCTCTTTTATTTGCCGCTGCCCTATGCGTCCGCTGCCGATAATAAACGCCTTTATAACGTTACGCCGTTCAACCAGAGTGCGGGGGCCGTCGTATACGATTCCGAAAAACTTTTCGAGCTTTGAAATTGTCTGCGCGTCGGCATAATCGATAAAGTTATTATCAATCGCCTGTATGATTCCGGCTTGTATGTCGTCCGTGTGTTTGCCCCATACCCGCCAAAGTGCGTCCATTTCCAAAACTTCCCTGTACCAAACAGGGTACCAGGTTTTTATTTCCTCGTAGTTATTCGGCCAGGCGTTTTCATACAATAGCATTTATCGTCACCTCCCCGCACGCGGCGACTTGCCTGTCCGTTAGCTCCACGTTTGCGGCGGCGCCGTTTAGCGTGAGGTCTGAATAATCCACTAAACCCGGCAAGCCGTAAAGCAACGAACTCACCGCCGACGCGCGCACGATTATCGGTTGGCGCTCCGGCGTTGTGAGTACAAGGGTTTTCAAAAAGTCCGTAAACGCCTCCGTAACGTCAATTTTAAGCTGGTCGGCCGTGTAACCGGGTCTAAGCTCGGCCGAAAAGCTAATATCGATATTGAGTCTGTAGGGCGCTACCGCCGCAAAGTGCGCGCCGATATTCGCCGCGCCGTCGCCGAGTCCGTCGCCTACAGGGAAGGGCTGCCCCTCGTATTCGACGGTTATGTCGAGCGTCATGGGGTCAATGTACTCCTGCACCCTGTCAACTATCGCCTGGACTGCCGGAAGGCCGTCCGTTCCGATAATAATACCCAAAACGGTGTTCTCGCCTGCGAAAAGGGGAATAATCCTCGCGCGCCCCACGCCCGCAACCGATTCCGCCCAGGTTTTATAATGCTGCCTGTTTCCGTTCTCGGCCGGTCCCGCGATTTTTTCCATAATACGGTCGCGGTAATTCTCGTCCGATTCGGTATTGGAGCCGGGCTCGATAAGCTCGCCGAAGGTTGAAGTCGCAAGCCCGGAAATATTATTGACGGGTATAGCCGCCGAACCGGGTAAAATGTTGTTGCTTATTATGCCGGGCGTTTCCGCTTCAAGATAAAGGGATAAATCCTCATCTTTTTGCCGCAAGGTGAAATATAGGCCGTCGCTGAAAAACCGCGCGCCTATTTCCGGTCCCGCCGTGCCCGTCCATAAATACTCATACTGCGCTACGGTTGCGGGAAGCCGTATAACCGCGTATTCCGCGCCTCGGCGGTCAAGGTATTCGTCAACCGCCGTCGTGACAAAAACGAGGTCAAAGGCAAAACGTAAATCCGCGTAATACTGCGCGATTTTAGCGCACGCCGCAGCAACCGCGTCGTAAAAAATACCGCCTTGCCTAAGGTCCACATCAGGCGGGGCGAGGTCAAAACATTCCCGCATAATGTTTTCGTATGTCCTGTCCTCAAACAATTAAATCACCTCCTCCACGACGGACACGCCGAATATCGTATCTGCCTTGAATTTTATTCGCGCGTATTCTCTGTCAAAAGACAAAGAAAAATCGTATACATCGAGTATACGACTGTCTACGAGCAGCGCGTCCTTCACCAGCCGCGGCAATTCCGTTTCTATATATTCGCTTGAAACGTCGCCGGCAATGATTGTTTGCTTTATCTCGCTTCCGTATTGGTTATCATAAATCAGACAACGGAAGCGCGGCGTTAGCAGCGTTTTCTTTATAAACTGGTTAGCCGCGTCCAGCCCGTCGGTGCTTCCTGCCGCGAATATACGTCCGCGCGCAAAGTCGAGCCGGTATGTTCTGGAAGGCTGTTCCTGCTCCTGTTCTACTTCCGCAATGGGAATAGGAATAATTACGCTCACCGCTACACCTCCCGGTCCAAAATGTAATATTTCTTGCCCTGGTTAAAACTTAAAATATAAACCGATTCGCCGACTTTCAACGCGTTATACACTTTAATCGACGCGCCGAAAATATTAAACGTGGCGAGGTTGTTTACATGGTCGCCGCCCGCTCCGATTCCGGGGTGGCTGTGCGCGCCGTCGTTTCGCGTTTGGCTGTTAATCGTGCCGTCGCCGAGGGTTATATCGCATTTTGTCGTGTAGTCGGACAAATGACGCGGCAAGCAAATAATATTTCCGTGGAGTATCATTTTGTCGTCGTTCACAACCTGTATTTTCAAAGGCGACGCCGATATAACTTTTCCCTTGACAATCGCCATTGATTCGGGTACCATGTTTTGTATAAGCTCTTTCAAACTGGTTTCTTCTTGTATTTTCATAAGCGCCTCCTTAATGCTTGCCAAAACCTCCCATATCGAGCTTTACCGCTTACGAGGGTAAAGCTAAGGGCCTAAGCCGTAAAACGCGATATGGGACGCCGGGGGCTTACCTGTGCGCGTTTATGCCTTGCTCACCAGGTTAGCGTCAACCCAGCCGTAAACATTGCTGTCCCCGCTCACATTCGTATAGGCTCCGCCGATGAGGTGGTACGGATGAGCCGCACCCTTAGCGATAAGCGTACATCTCGCAAGCCCGCCCTTCCGCGTTCCGCCCGTGGGACTTGACGCGGTGGAACTCACATAATGAGGACCGCCCGCAAAGTTGACAGTATCACCCGCCTTAATTTCCTCGGCCGGTTTATCCTCTTTAGGCGCCGGTTTCGGTACGGATAAATCCCCGGCAAGACTTAGCTTTAATTTCATGCCGTGATAACGGCCGTCAAAAGTATGGGTATCTTCCTCGACATAATACGTCTTAGAAATACCCAGCGGCTTTATAATCAGGAAAATACCGACGCCGGTTATAATTTCCGCCTGTCCCAGCGCCGAGACGCTTAGGTTTTGCGTCGCCTTGTTATTTTCCGCGAGGGTTGTGTTCACAAGGGTATTCAACTGCGCCGCGTTCATCTCGTCGTTAATCGGCATAACGTCCTGAAATACGCCGATTTTCTTTTCAAGCGCCGTGTCCGACGCCTCCGCTAAAACCTCACCTTCTTTGGATAGGAGCTTAATACGCGTCTTGATTTTCTCAATGCTTTTCGTCTGCGTGTAGTCCTCCAAATTTACGCCGGTTTCGACTACCCATTGCAAAATGTTTTGCCGCCGTTCAATCAAACTTAATTTATCGCCGGCACATTTAGGGTAGTAGCGAATCCCCGTAGCCTCAAAGGTGAGGGACAAGGCGTCCGCGATAACGTCCCAGGCGGTCGTCTTAGGCTTCGGCAATTCCGGGATATTGTAGCCGGTATCGGTTACGGCGTCGTAGGGTATGCCGAATCGCTTGCAGCGTTCCGGCGGCAAAGGCGGGGAGCAGTCGGTTTTCGTACCGCAGTTTCTTGGCTTTGTAGTATGCGTGGTATGGGGTCTGCTGCAACATTGACCGCCCTCCTATCCTTTGGGATGCAAAATTACAATTACTATTATAACATTTCACACGCTCATTTTCAAGAGGTTTCGGCAATTCAGATTTATAAATATCGGCACTATGCAGATAAATTTAATTTGACACTTGATTTATTTCGCAGAATCGGTGTATAATATAACCACCGCAACACCAAATTGATGGAGGTAAGGAAATGTCAGATGCAAGAAATTATCAGCAAATCAGCGTAGACCTGCTCGTGCCGTTCAACGACCACCCGTTTGAGCTTTATGAGGGACAGCGGCTGAACGACATGATCGAGAGCGTCCGTGCCAACGGTGTCATCACGCCCATAATCGTGCGTCCGATTGAGGACGGAAAGTTTGAAATCCTGTCAGGACATAACCGAATAGCGGCGGCGAAGGACGTGGGGCTTGAGTCTGTTCCGGCAGTCGTGCGAGAGGGTTTGACCGACGAAGACGCCATGTTTATCGTGACTGAAACCAACCTCATACAGCGTTCTTTCGCTGACATGAAGCACAGCGAACGCGCCGCCGCCATCGCCGGACATTATGCCGCCATGAAGAGACAGGGTTATCGCGCGGACTTGGTTGGCGAGGTCGACACCATAACTTATTCGCCAGTGGCGAATAAGTCGAGCATGGGTAAATTGGGCGAACAATACGGGCTTTCCAAAGACACAATACATCGTTATCTTCGCGTGAACGGCCTAATTCCGGCGATAAAAGTGCGTCTCGATAGCGGCGAAATCGCTCTGCGCGTGGCGGTCACGCTGTCTTATTTGAAGAAGCCGGAGCAAGAAACGGTCGAGCGGCAGATTAGCAGAGGCAAGAAACTGACCATCAAAATCGCCAACTTGCTCCGTGACGAATCTCAAAAAGACGAGTTGACAAAAGAGTTTATTAAGCGTGTATTCGAGCCGGGATACTTCCCGACAAAGATTAAACCCGTGAAACTCAGCGGTAAGTTTTTGGCGGACTATTTTGACGAGAGTGCAAGCACGGACGAGATTGAAGAGACGATGAAGGAAGCATTGAAGATGTATTTGAATAAGTGAACGTATATTTTGATATAGCGAAAAACGCCTTGTCCAAGGTGCGAACCGCATTCTATTTTTGTGTATTTGCAGTTCGAGCTGCACAAAAAATGAAAAATCAAAAAAAGGCTTGCGCATTTGCTTTTGATGTGATATAATTAAGGGGTAGGAGTCGTTTGACGGCTTCTGCAAGGCACAAAATCAAAACCCCCGCGGCAGACTTTGGCACTCGAACACCAAAGCCCTGCAAGGTGATGAGACCACCTTACAACCGTTTCCGGCACCACAGAGGCATATTTATTATGTCCTATGCACGTTGAATAATGTGTAGAAATTTCTGTCAAGCCGGGAAGCGCGATAGCGTGATTGATATTTTCACGCACGCTGTGAGGTGAAGGATGGCGAAGCCGTCCGAGTCTTGCGGTGTGCGTTTTTTGGTTTTGGGATGGTGGAGAAAGAGACTTCGACATCAGGCTCATGCTTCGATACAAGAACTTGTACGGCGTTAATCGTTGGCTTGAACACGTTAGCGTTGGCAGGGAACATAGGGTTATATAAGTCGGCGTACAAAGAGGCGGCAATGGCGGAGCTGTATTTAAAAACAAAAGTTGCGGGAGGCGAATATGGAGAATTGGGTAATCCTGTTTGCTCGGACTGGTTCTGAGGACAAGCTAGTTCATATGTTGCGAGAACGATTGAATGGCGATGAATATTTACCCTTTGTTCCTGTCAAGGAGATGCCTTACAGAAATAGAGGCATAATCCAAAAAATGAAAAAGCCACTATTTCCGGGCTATATATTTTTGAAAACCAATGTCGAGCCTGCGTTGATTTTGGACAAGCTTAAACTTGAACTGACAAGTGTGCAGGGTGTTTACTCCATCCTCCATTATGGCAGCGATAAGTACGATGTTGTTTTGAACCAATCCGAGCGTTTTCTTTGGGAGAGGTTGTTTGACAGAGAGTCCTGTATAAGAGGGTCTGAAGGTTTTATCGAGGGCGACAAAATTCAGATTACAAGCGGTGCGTTGATGGGGATTGAAGGACGCATTAAAAAAATCAATCGACATAAACGCGAGGCAACAGTTGAAATGGAATTAATGGGAGCAACTCGTGATGTGGTGCTGATGTTGGAAATCACAAAAAAGATTTGAAATTAAAGGCGAAGGGGGATGTAATAGCCATGAGTGATAACCGCCTAACACAAAAAAATAAAATTTCTCAATTGTCATTGCTGTTGAGAAAAGGTTATTATGATAAGCAACAAGATACATCAGAAGACTATTCTGTTCCCTATGGACACGACGGAAAAATGACAGAATCTATTGGTGCTTGGCCTGAGTTTATTCTCAAAGGGACTTTTTGTAAGAGGTCGCAAAAAGGGCTTTGTTCTCCTTGTTTTTATTCGCGCTTCCCGCTATCGAAAGATAATCGGGCTGAATATCTTGACATGGTAAAAAAGCAAGTCTCGTATATTACAGATGATTTTGACGCACTTGTCGTAAAGCGCCAATACGGATACGGTAGCAATTCCTCTTCGTCCGCATCTTTAGTAATAACACCGACCGGCTCTTATTTCGACGAGTTCGAATTCCCACTTGATATTCGGGTTGAAATGGAACGCAAACTAGTCGAGTTTTCCGAATCTCAAAATATGGATATCCACTTGCATATCGAATCCCATTGCGATGATTTTTTAAGTTATGATATCTCAGCCGAAGACAACAAAAGAGAGCTTGATTTGCTGAGAAAATTAAATACAAAAATTATCTTCGGATTCGAGAGTGCAGATGAATACGCAAGAAATGTTATTTACAATAAAAATCTCTCGTTGTTGAACTTTGAAGCGGCTATTGATAAAGTCAAGGCCGTCGGGTTGATACCCGGGGCTTTTGTGTTTGCGGGGTTATTTGCCTACAATGATGCGCAAACTCACAGTGATGTTATTTCAACCGTTAAATACCTGATTAACAATTATACTTTTCCGGTAATAATGTTTCAAAACAATCAGCCTTATACTATTTCCGATGTTTTGTTGAAACATGGGGAAATAAAATTACTTGAACCACGCACGTTGGCTTGGATTGTTGCTGATGTATTAGCATTATTACAGCAGCACCCATCCTATTGGCTTATCGCTGACCCGATAGGCGGTCCGCCAGAGCCAGACTGTCATATTTTCCGTGAGCCAAAGTATACTTGTACGCTTTGCTCAGAAACGATTTATAAAAGCCTTGTGGAGCTGAGAACAACTCGTGATATTGATTCTTTTTTAAGATCGTTCGAGAAGTCTAAGCAATGCGAATGCTACCAAGAGTATATGACGTACATACAATCCTTGCCCACTGACTATGGTTCTTCTGTAAAAATAGTGGACAGGCTCTTAAATGTATGTCAAGAGAAAATCCAACCATATCTAATTCCAATTGGAGGAAACAAATGAAACTAAAAGAACTCGCACGAATTAAGGCAGGATTGCTTTGCTATGGCGTTAAATTAGATGCCAAAGCAAGAGAAGCTGGCACACTAAGAAACGCATATCTACTCGATGGAGGCTTTGTCCATGCAGCCCACTTTGCGATCGATGGTGTTGTGATAAACACCTGCGTGTCAGAAGAATTCTGCAAGCAATCCCCGTATGAAATTTCGTGCGAAAACAATACATTAATATTAAAAGAAAATAATGTGTTTATATCCGAGATAGAAATTTTATCGTTGCCAGAGTGGTGTGCCGAAGGGGTAGATGGCTATGTTATCGGTGACTATTTGCGTCCGCATTCACCCGATTGCATTTCCTGTTGTCCAAGACTTAGGTGTATGTACTATTCTGATGAGACTCAGTGTAAGTTTTGCAGCTTGGCTTCTCGTGTAAAGAGCAAAGAATTTGTTGATGTTTTGCCAGTAAAAACGGTTGTACAAATGATAGAACGTGCTCTTAAATATAATCCCGAATATGAAATCGCACTAAGTGGTGGCACGTGTGGCACCGATGATAAATCAGCGAAGTATTTTTCCGATATTTGCAAGTTGCTCACAACAAATCGAAAAAATAAACTCAATATTTCCGTAGAATTAGTGCCGCCTGATAAAGATGAGTATATAGAATTGCTTTACGAGTCGGGTGCAACTGCAATAATCATGAACATTGAAATTGCGAACGAGAAACAACGTGCAGAAATTTGTCCAGGGAAAGCCACTATTCCATTAAAAAGATATTTTGACGCTATGAAGAAGGCTGTTGCGGTATTCGGGCGTGGCAAGGTATCAAGTGTATTAATCGCAGGAATTCAACCAGAAGAGTATATTGTGGAATTATGCCGAAAAATTATTCCTATGGGTGTAGTTCCGACGATAATCCCTTTCAAGCCACTCGATGGATGTCAAATGAGCGGAGAGGGAACAGTAGATGCAGATGAAGTCTTGCGTATTGCGACAGCTGTCAACGAATTGCTGAAGGCGGAGAATTTGGAGGCCTGCAATCAAGGCGGTTGCACAAAGTGCGGAGGATGTTCTTTGGAAACGGTGTTTAAGGTCGCAGTATAACTGCACCAACGAAAGGAGAATAACCATGATTACCATTATTCACGGCGGTCATCGAGATGGACTGTGCTACAATGCCGCACGAGCGTTATGCGATTCTCTCGAAAGCAAAAACGAGGTTGTTCGCTTGTATAACCTTCGAAACAACCAATTTGATTTTTGCTGTGGGGATCAACCGTGTCAAGAGGACGCTGGCACGTGCATTTACTCCGATGCTTTGACGAATGAGGTGCTTCCTACACTCGCAAAAAGCAAATCACTGATAGTATTCACACCTACTTATTTTAACGCTCCTCCTGCTATGCTCAAGAATTTTATGGACAGATGCAACTTTCTTCTGACTATGGAGAACAGAAATCGCCTGCACTTCGGAGCATGGATTGCGGGACAGACAGACGAAGATAGCCTTAAGCAATGCTATCAAAGTTTGGTTACGTTTGCCGAGATTTGCGAATATGAGTTTTTAGAAAACGGATGTGTCCTGCGTGTCGAGGAAGATGTTCATCAGACTAAAATAACAGACAGTGATCTGTTGGCTATTGAAAAAATAGCAAAAGAAATTATTTCATTAGGATAATGGAGGTAGTAAATGCTGAATCCAACAGAAATCGAGGCCCTTTTCAAGACCGCTCAAAACCAAATAAAGAACTATGAAGAGTCTCGTAAAACAGTGGACTCAGTTTACGATATTGCTAACGCTTTTTGGAAGTGCTATGATATGATTCGTTCTGATGGCACTAAGTTCACTGACCAAAATTGGAAGTTAGCAATAGACACCATTACCCAGGCAAAAGGGCAGATCGGAGAAAAGTCGATTAAGTTTTCACTTATTCCAGAGCATTTTCTTGAAACGATTCACGAGAAAAAGGCTGCTTCCAAAAAAGATAAAAACGCATTAGAAGAAGCGGATGACTCTGCTTTGTGTTATGAATTAGTCAAGGAAGAGTTGCTCGACAAGAAGTTCCTTTCTAGGTTTGTCCAAAAAATATATCTTACGCTCATCTTGACCATCCTGAACAACCTTGCAGGTAATGATATATTTTTGCTTATTAACAAATGTCTCGTGTTTGACCATTTGGGAAATCAAGCATACTCTCACAAAGAGTTTAGTAATATTTTAGAAAAATCGACCAAGAAGGTCTTAGCCAACACGTTTGATTCAAGAAAAAAGTTGGATATTTATTATTATCTAGGAATGCTCAACTATAGGTTGAATTACTATGGTAGTGCGCTGATACTGCTTCGCAAATATGCGGAGGGGTTAATTAGTGAAAAAACATTTGCGGAAATTGATGCGAACACAAAAAAGGAGCTTTCGAGAATTTATGTGAATTTGGCCTATTGCATGGAGAAAATCAATGATGAAGACTCTATAGGGAATGCTATTAAACTCCTTGAATCCGTTAAAGAGAACAAGGAGATTGATGTTTTCAATAAAGGTTCTTACGTTTCGCCGATTTTCGGCAAAACACCGGATTCCCCAAACGGACAATGTCTTTTTAGTTTCGCTTCGTGCGATGAAGATGTGCAAATAGAAATACACCATGCACTTGCACACTTTTATAACGAACAAGCTGTCTTTCACAGTAGCTCTGTTAAAGACAAGGCCAAGATTCGTGAATGGATAAAGAAATCCCGTGAATACATATCGAAAGCAAAGAATGATGACAGTGAACATTCTTTCCATTCATGTCATGGCATGATATGTTTTGAAGATGATGACTTTAAGCGTGCCTATGAAATATATGAGGAAACAAGGCTAAATGGTGACGTGAACAAAAACACATCCTTGTACTACGAATTAGTGTTTTATCTGGCACAGTCGATTTCTGTCCTCGATGATTTGGAAAATGCCTCCTCTTACTGGGAAGAATTTGAAGCATATTGTCATAGAGAGAAAGACGATGATGCCCTAGCTCAGTACCACATAGTAAAAACCAAAACCGCATTATCTGCATCAAGCCTATACAAATTGACACTTGACGAGTTTAGGGTTATGTTGGAAAATCTTACCCACCATAAACTTTCAAAATACGTGCCAAAGTCAATGGCGGATGAACGAGTTCGCCTCATTCTTACACTCAATACATTTTACGCATTGAGAAATATGATCGATGGCGAATTGTCTTGGGTTGATGGTATTGAGGAAGTTTTCTATAACCTCAATATATATTGGGGTCATATCAGAGATAGAAAGTTGCCTTATAACAATATTAATTTCGAACAAAACTGGCTTGTATCTACTAAACATATTAAAAATGACGAAACCACGCGCGAACTCAGAAAGGTTTCTGAAGATGAGATTTTTATAATTGAATACAAGGAACTTAAAATTGCCTGTTTTGGGGATTACAGGAAAATCATTAATGCGGACTTTAAGTTTTCCTATCGTGGCAGAATTAAGCGAGGACATGAATCGCAGATTATAGAACAAATAATAAACAACAAACACGTTGATGTTCTTTTGTTTGCACCAACGTCAAGTTTGCAAAACAGCACCGCACGAAAGCGGCTCTTGAAAGATATTGTGGGTTCTGGAGTTTGTGTTGTTGCGCTTTGCGAAAACCTTGCACTCATCAAGAAACTTCTCAATGAGGTTAATCGCGGCGGCAAGGGTAATTCCCCATTTTATTGCACTACTGATGAAAATGCTGCTTTGCAGATGGCGGTCTGTCTTAGCGTTTATGAATTAATGCGAAAGAGTTTAATTACACCCACGCCTATGCTTGGTCTTGCTCCTTTAGTTGAGAGCAAATCGTATTCATTCCAAGCAGGAGAACTCATATCAGAACTATTGCTCCCGCCTAAATTGGATGCGGTAGACAAAACGCAAAGAAATACACTTGTAAACCTTGTCAAAAGGCTTGATGAAATCCAGTTGTCCACTTATAAGGCAAACAAACACCCCATTGAATCACCAAAAGCAGTTTTTGAAGAATACATAAAACGATTAGCCGGTGATGGTTCAGAAGCTAGTTTTGAAGAACATATTAACTGGTTAGCCGATGATAGTTCGTATATTTCATTTGCCGCTTATTTCGATGAGGCTTCTACGGATGATGAATCATTGTATGTTATACCCTATATTCTGTTCGACGATGAGTTAAAGAGTAAAGTGAAATATATTTGTCCCGGATCGAGAAAAAGAAAATACAACTTAATATCGATATACAAGGCTACACAAGGATATGATAATGTGCAAGCTTTTATTGATGATGCGAAAACAAAAGGTGATTTCTGCAACGAAATGCGATGCAAAAAACGGTGGTGTAAAGCGTGTTGCGTTAATTTGAAGGACAGTATTTCAGAGGGCAACAAACAATTAGAGGAACTCCTTCAAAATCTATTCTCAATAGAGAAAATAGAAAATAATGTTATTTGCATTTGCACAAGCGTAGAACACCACAATTCAAAAGGGGTTTTATTTTTGATAACAAAATGTTCAGATATCAAAGATGAAAGGTTATACGAAATTTGTGAAACCATACATGAACACAGGAAGACCCCCTTGCATAACTTCCCAAAAGCTCCAAAAGCACCACAGTTGCCGCCTAACTTGACATCTGACTCACCGAACGGGCCTGAAGCAACGATGGAATCTATAATTTGCCCATCCCACAGCATAGTTTGGATAAATTTAGAAAACTTAAAATCTGAACTCACGAAAATAAGAGATTCGCTGCTCACAGAGACTCGATCCGCAAGAACCACATCTGAAGCGAAATCCGACGCACAAGCTAAAGCAGATAATGCAAGGGAGATAATATCAGATATTGATAAAACTTTAGCGAAAAAAGTGGCTTCCACTCCCTCTGTAGAACGAATATTCGTTGACGGATTGAAAGAAGTGCAAAAAGCTACTTATTTAACCGACGATGCTCGTTCATATACAAATGAAATTATCTCGTCTTTGGAGTCTATGATGGGGGTAAAGAAAAATGGGTAGAGCAATTTCAGAAAAACAAAAAAAGCGGTTGCTTAACTACAGAACGAAAAATCAAATGACGCCTACTTTTTTTAGCGGCGTTTTCCTTTCTTGTGCAATAAATATATTGACAACTGAAGAATCGAGGACTCGCCCGTTTGAGATGGTGTCGATGTTTCTGATGTTTGTTTCGTGTGCTTTGTTTTTTATGGAAGCGTCTAAAACCCATGAATTACAGGATTGGTGGCATAATGAACAAAAAGAAAATATGAGAAAAGATGACGCCTATTTTTTAAACAAAACAACAATATGGGGTTTGGGTAAATATAAGAATTTCTACAAGTACACCCTGCCCTTGTTCCCAGTTGTTGCGTGGATAGCGGGTTTGTTAAGTTTGCCGATCTATTTTTTCTCGACAGACATTGCGAACCTCTTGAGATGTATCATAAAATAGGAGAGCGGATATGGAAAAATACCTTATAACTACAGGTCACGGCAATTCGAAGTTTGCCTTAAACGCATTCGATAACGCTCTTTTGGCTTCGGGAATAGCTGATTATAATTTAGTAAAACTCAGCAGCATTCTTCCCGCAAGATGCCAACGAGTAAATGCGTTGGATTTACCAAAAGGCACATTCCTTCATACGGCATATGCGACACACACAGAAGAGCGTATCGGGGTTGTTATCTCTGCAGCTGTTGCTATTGCAATACCCAAAGACCGCTCTCTTTCGGGTGTGATAATGAAAGCTTCTGGCGAACTCGAACCGGACGAGGCAAATGAAATGGCTTGTTCAATGGCGCGAATCGCAATGGATGCTAGGGGTATAAACGAATACGACATCGAAAATGAAGCCGTTTCCGTTAAAACAACGGAGGGCTATAACTGCGTAATAGCAGCGGTGTCAATTTGGTAGTTTGTAGAATCGAGGTGTCAAAATGGCTATTTATAGCAAAACACTAAGTGACGAGAAAATAATCGCTCTTGTTCCAAAAGGTGCAAAGAGTATTTTGATTGTGGGTTGTGGCGGTTGCGTCAATGAATCTCTTGCATATGATTATGATGTGCCAATATCGACCTTTGACACCGAGGGAAACAATACTCCTTATGCATCAAGTGTAGAGGCTAAGAGGATTGCTGATATTCTTGAGGCTGAAAATTTTACTGTTGATATAAAACTTCTAACGGGCGATCTGCCTGTTCTTTGTATCCATCATGAAAACGAAACGGCGATTATAGGTCAGTCAAACCGCCCAGATGCGATTTTAGTTCTTTCGTGCAAATCAGGTGTTCTTGGGATGCAATTCGTTACTGATATCCCCTCTTTCACAATAACCACACAAGTTGGTTATTTATCTTATACATATAGCGACAGGGGTGGAGAACGTCTCATTCTTAGAGATAAATCAGTCTGCCAACTGTTCGACGAACAATAGCGTGGCGGTAGATGCGGTTACGAAAATAGAGGGATAAAAACGGCCTCCCTTACATAAGCTATTATAGCGGCACTCATAGCAGTAGCCGCTATAATAGCTTATAGGGGGGGTATCGCATGAGTGAAGATTTATTCGCCAAGGTAAAAGAAACTTTGACAGATATAACAGTTGACGACGCCCTTCTTCGCGGGTTTGTTAACGCTGCAATATCATATGCTGAAAAATATCAAAAATTTTCTTTAGGCACGTACACATGTAACCCAATAGGCGAACGAACGAGAGCGGCGATAATAAAGCTGGCACACCATTATTATATTTCAGGACTCGGAAATACGAGCGTAGACGACAATAAAGATGATGTTTTGAGAGATATTAACACTCTTTTATGGGAAGGTCGAAACGACCATATATAATCGGAGAGGGAAGCGAGAGGGGTTTTGAAGCAACTAACACCCAACGTGAAAAGGTGTAACCGTTTGAAACCGATTTGAAACCGCCTACCCGCCGTGAAATTGTATCAATAGTAGGATAGCAAGACATTTCCACTTTATTCAAACCACATCCAAGATTTTTTTGGATGTGGTTTGAAGCTTTTTATCACACTCACCAAAGATGACGTAATGTTTTCGGGAAAATTGCAATGAAATATGTGGAAAAGTTACACCCTTTCACACTACCTCTAACACCCTGAGAATCATAAGCATAAACGGGGCGACAAAGAGTACGCTGTCGAATCTGTCGAGGACTCCGCCGTGTCCGGGCATTATGTTGCCAAAGTCTTTGATTAGATATTGCCGCTTGATAATAGAGGCGGAAAGATCTCCTAAAACCGCAAAGGTTGTGCAAAAAACACTGATCGGCACAAGATATAGGTAGTTGATCGTTATATCGGTTGCGGCGGCTGTGTAGATGTTTCCGATAACAAGCACGAATATGATGTTGAATACATAACTGCCGATAAGTCCTTCGACTGTTTTTTTAGGGCTGATGTGTTCTGCTAATTTGTGCTTGCCGAATTGTCTTCCCGCAAAATATCCTCCCGTATCGGGTATCCAGGCCATTCCAAGGGTTAGAAAGACCAGGAAGAGAGCATGGTCGGGATTGTTGTCGCGTATAAAGACAAAGGAAGAAAATGCGAAGGGTACGGTCGTTGCTATCAGATATACAAAAGCAATTTGTTCGATTCGCAGTTTGTTGAAATATATTATCATCATAACAAACAGTAGGATGACAAATACCGTCATTACGGCGGGTATGATGTTTATTTCTAAAAAATCCAAGTAGTTCAGCATGGGAAACAATATCGCAAAGGTAAAGCTGAGTATTGAAACGGCGATATTGTTAATAAATTTGGTTGCTACCAAAAGCTCATATATCGCCATAGCGGACACGATGATCATAATAATATTGAACAGCACGGTATCTAAAAAAAACAATACCGCCACCAACAGTATTATTCCGACAAAAGCAGAAATAAGCCTCTGCTTCATGCTAAACACCTCCAAAGCGGCGATTCCGGGATGCGTATTCATTCAGAGCCTTATCCATGTCCTTTTCGGTAAAATCAGGCCAAAGAACATCCATGAAAATAAACTCGGCATATGCCGCCTGCCACATTAAAAAGTTTGACAATCTGAACTCACCGCTGGGACGCAGAATCAGGTCTACATCAGGCTGCTCTGATGTATACATATGATCGCTGAGCATATCATCGTCTATATCATCGGGACTAATCTCACCCGCAGACGCCTTTGCCGCTATCTGCTTAGCGGCATTAACAATCTCATTCCTTGAGCCGTAGTTGACGGCGATATTAAGCGTAAGCCCTGTAAAATCCTCACTGAGTTTTTCAAGGCGTTCCATCTTTGCTACCAGCTTTTCTCCGAATGCGCTTCTGTCGCCGATAAAGCGGGTCTTGACATTTTCTTTTATATATTTCTCGGCATCGTCAAGATAATTGTCCAGCAGTTTTATTATCTCGTCAATCTCTTTTTTGGGACGTACCCAATTCTCGGTAGAAAAGGCATATACCGTTACATATCTCACGCCGATCTTGTTGAGATAGCGTATAATCTTACGGAAAACCCTGGCGCCCTGAGCATGGCCGGCATAGCGAGGCAGACCGCGCTTTTTAGCCCAGCGGCCGTTGCCGTCCATAATTATACCGATGTTTTGGGGGAGTACGCAATTAAAATCTGACATTTGTTATTCCCTTACAGGAAGACCACCCCGTCAAACACTATCGCAACTTTGTTGCGAGTGTTTGCCACCCCTCCCCAGAGGGG
>Ga0099364_10001781_pt1 | contig 34997 bp, 40 predicted proteins | sample TergutTh196P3_FD_73070 | JGI IMG/M metagenome (GOLD analysis project Ga0099364, IMG submission 73070) | Microcerotermes parvus P3 segment gut microbial communities from Pointe-Noire, Republic of the Congo - Th196 P3 | ecosystem: Host-associated > Arthropoda: Insects > Digestive system > Gut ... | reverse complement strand
CTTCCCTCTAGGGTTTGACCGGCTTAGTAGAGTCTGAGAGAAAGGCCACCACCTTTCAAAGGACTTTGTTAAGGCTTATCCTAGTCGTAGTTTAACAAGGTCTATTTTCGTTAACTAGCCGAGGGGCGAAGCCCCTCGGCCAAGGAGAAAGGAGGTGCGTATGCTTAAACTACGATTGTTGTTTGGCCTACTAGAAGTAACCGTCGACTTTCGGCGGAGATAGTTTTAGTGCGTCGTAAGACGCACTAGAACAAACCCTGAGGTTTACTAGGTAAGCCTCATTAGTATCATTTTAACAATTTGGCCAACAAAAAGCAAACCCCCCGCCTCTGTGGTAGAATAAATTACTGTATGAATCACGAAGAAGTACTAGAGGAAATCTTTAAGGAGCAGAAAGAGTTATACTCCGAGCTGACTGAGCTCAACGACCGATTCGTAAATTTGGACGTCTCGGACAGAACACCTATTTTAATTGAATTCCTAGGGTCGGCGCGAAGCGGTAAAACTACCGCAATCGGAAATATCTCAGAGCTGTTCAGAAAAAGCGGCAAGACGGTTCAGGTAATAGGTGAAGAATCCGTCGACATTACTGAAGACGTAAACAAAGACCCCAAGATGAAACAAGAAATCAACAGCGCGGACTACATAAAAAGAGTCAGCGACGAAGTGATTAATATCTATAACAGTGCCAAAAACTCCGAAGCCGATGTCGTTATCTTTGACCGGAGCATCAACGATAGATTTAATTGGTTCACGATATTTAGCGAATGCGAAAACGAGCCATACACCAAAAGGTTAGGCGACCAGAAAGTAGACCTACTCGTAGTGCAAACTTGCGACGTTGCCAAAAGCCTGGAGAGAAAATTCAAAAACTCTCTATCTCTGTTCCCAACAAAATGGACCAACTACCAGATATGTACCGAGTATCTGGAGGCTATCTCTAAAAACGAGGCAAACTTTCAAAATCACGCGAATGCCACCATTAAACTGGATACCAGCGACATGGATGCGATGCGGGCTAGCTTGACGATCGCAAAAGAGATTCTGGACCTACTATAGCGCCTTCCGCCTCACCCCTTGCAAACTACCCTCCTATCAGGTATAATCAATACAACTATTTAGAAAGGAGTTTTGGGCGGTCGTAGAGTCGCACGGTTCCACGCCGACCCAAGTAACAACAATTGAGTAAAATCACTATGGACGAACTGTTGCAGTCTAGCCCCGATCTCGGGCACCTGCAGGAAGGAGAACTGGTCAAGGGTAAAGTGCTGAGCGTCAAAAAGCACGAAATCCTTGTCGATCTCGGCCCTCGCGGCGTCGGCATCACCCCTCGCTGGGAGGCTAGCGCGTCTCGCGATCTAGAAGTCGGCCAAGAGGTCGAAGCCAGCGTTCTTGACGAAGAGACCAAGGACGGCTACGTCCTCTTGTCCTTCAAGAAAGCCGCCAAAGACAAGGGCTGGGAGGAGCTTATCGCCAAGAAAGCCAGCGGCGAAACCATCACTGTCACCCCATACGATGTTAATCGTGGCGGCCTCCTCCTCGAATATGAGGGTGTCCGCGGCTTCATGCCCGTCTCTCAGCTCACCGCAGAGCACTACCCACGCGTCAGCAGCAACGACAAAGAAGAAATCATCGCCAAGCTCCGCACCCTTATCGGCGTGCCGATGCAGGTGGTCGTTCTCGACGCCGACAAGCGTGAAAGCAAGCTCATCTTCAGCGAACGCGAAGCAGCTCGTGGTGCGCTCGACGAGCGTGTCGCTAACCTCAAAATCGGTGACGTCGTCGAAGGCGTCGTTACCGGCGTGGTCGCTTTCGGTATCTTCGTTAACGTCGACGGCATCGAAGGCCTCGTCCACATCAGCGAAATCTCTTGGGAGCGTGTCGAAGACCCCAACCAATACGCCAAAGTCGGCGAGCGCATCAAGGCCAAGATTATCTCTGTTGATAAAGATCGCCTCAGCCTCAGCATGAAGCAGCTCCAGGCCGACCCATGGGAGCTCGAGACCAAAGACCTCGTCAAAGACCAGGAGGTAGAAGGCACCATCACCCGCATCACTCCGTTCGGCGCCTTTGTCCAGATTCGTCCGGCCGTTGAAGCTCTCGTTCACGTTAGCGAGCTCGGCACCGGCGGCGACGACCCCGAGAAGGTCTTCGCCCTCAATGACAAGAAAACCTTCAAGATTCTCGACATTGACACCGAAAATCGTAAGATATCCCTCTCTCTCAAGAAATAACGCCCTTCACGGGGCATGAACACGAAAGGAACGTGCTATGCAAAAAGAAATCCTCATCGCCGGATCGGTAACAGTCGATGAGCTAGCACGTGCCCTCGGACGTCCGGTAGCTAGCCTTATCGCCGACCTCTTTAAAGCCGGCATTGTCGCCACCATCAATCAACGCCTCGACTTCGACACCGCCTCCCTGATCCTCGCCGAACTCGGCGTCGACGCGGTTCTGAAGCGCAAAGAAGTCGAAAGCGTCCGCGGGGCAGGGCAGACCTACGTCCTCTCTGATAAGGCCGTCACCCGCCCCCCCATCGTCGCCATCATGGGCCACGTCGACCACGGCAAAACCACCCTTCTTGACGCCATTCTCGACAAAAAGACTGCCCAAGGAGAGGCCGGCGGCATCACCCAACACATCTCCGCCTACCAGCTCAAACGCCAAAACCGCTTCATCACCTTCCTCGACACCCCTGGCCACTCCGCTTTCCAGGCTCTCCGCCAGCACTCCGCCATGCTTACCGACATCGCGGTCATCGTAGTCGCCGCCGACGACGGTGTCAAGCCGCAAACCGTTGAAGCTATCGAGTTCGCCCGTCTCGCCAAAGCCAAAATCATCATCGCCATCAACAAAATCGACAAACAATCCGCCGATCCTAATCGCGTCATGGCCCAACTCGCCACCGATTACAACCTCAACCCGGAAGAGTGGGGCGGCGACGTCGTTATGGTTCCCGTCTCCGGTAAAGAAGGCAAGAATCTCGATCAGCTCCTTGACATGATTCTCCTCACTGCCGACCTCGAAGACCTCCGCGCCGACGTCGACGTCCCGGCTCAAGGTCTCGTCATCGAATCTCACATGGAAGTCGGTCGTGGCGCGGTCGTCAATCTCCTCGTCACCCAAGGCCAGCTTAAGCCCGGAGATTTCGTCGTCGCAGGCAGCAATTTCGGCAAAGTCCGTACCATGCTTGATTTCCGCGGCAAGCCTGTCGGCAAAGCCGGCCCATCCACCCCAGTTGTCGTCACTGGTTTCAAAACCTTACCAAACTTCGGCGACTACTTCGCCGAGCAAGACAACGAAAAAGACGCCAAGCGCCAAGCCGCCGCTCACGCCCTCGCGGCGCAGGGCGAAGCCATGAGTACTAACGTCACCGGTCTCGACCTGCTTAGTCAAATGTCCGACGCTCACGACAAGCCCGAGCTCAACATCGTCGTCAAAGCCGACGTCGGCGGTTCTGTTACGTCGGTCGTTGACAGCCTCCGCCTCATCGACGCTGAGGGAGAGATCCGCCTTAACATCATCGGCACCGGTGTCGGCAATATCACCGACAACGACCTCGCCCTAGCCGCCGGCAAAAACACCATCCTCTATGGCTTTAACGTTGACCTCCCACCCGCCATGGAAAAGAAAGCCACCCGCGACGGCGTAGTCGTCCGCACCTACAAAATCATCTACGAGCTCCTCGACGACGCGAAGCGCGAGATGGAAGCCCTTCTCGCCCCTGAAATCGTCGAGACTATCAAAGGTAAGGTCGTTCTTCGCGGCGTCTTCAAAGTCACTCAAAGTTCCGCCATCGTTGGTGGTGAAGTTCTCGAGGGCACAGTCCATAAAGGCGACCTCGTCCGTATCCTCCGCCGCAAAGAACTAATCGGCGAAGCCGTCCTCGATTCTATCCAACACGAAAAAGCCTCCGTCAGTGAAGCCAGGCAGGGCGATACCCGCGGCTATTCACTGAAGACCAAGGGCAAACTTAAGCTCGAAGTCGGCGATCACCTCGAAGTCTACACCAAAGACATCGTCGCCCGCAAACTCGGCTAGGCCAAACCCTAAACCAGACCCTAGTTAAATATGCTACAATCCTAGTATGAATGAGCGTAGGTCATGGACAAGAAACGAATTATTATCATAGCAACTATCCTCTTGGGGCTAGTCCTGATGGTTCCTCTATTGCGCCAAATTCTCAATACCGGCTCGTCAAGCCCCGACGACGATACTAGCGGGCAGGGCAGCCACGAGGGGCTATGGAGCTACGATGGCTATGGCGGCCATGACAACTGGTATGCTCACCTCAGCGAGCTATTCCCGACCCTCACTATCGCACCCGGCCAGGAGCAAGTCCTCGGCCCATACTCTCCGTACCCCGACCGCGACGAGATCTGCGCCAGCTATGCGACAGTTGTTCAAGAAGAATTCATGGCCCTCCCGACCTTCGGCGGCCTCTGGGTTGACTATACCGGCCTAGTCCATGTGCAAGTAGTCGACGGCATGTCGGCCTCCGCTCTCACCCGAAACGCAGTCTCCGCCCAAATTGCGTCCCTTAATGCTGCCCGATGCTTCACCGTCACCTCCGTCAACAACACTTACGCGGCCCTCGGACAAGCCAACGCTGCCATTGCAGAGATCCTCCAGCGGCGCCACGAGTTGACTCTCGACGGCAGATCAATATCAGTAAGCACCAGAGTCGATATCAACCGAGTTGTCGTTGACGTCCCCCACGAAATACATTTCACCTACAACCGCTATCTATCCTTGCGCGAAATCCTCGAGCGCTTCGGCAGCGATCTTGTTGTTTTCGTAGTCTCCGACTCCTACACCCCCACGACCACGCCATAGCCCTTCCTCCCCACCCCCTACGGGTAGACACAGCGGAGGGAGAAGCCATATGTAATGCCGTTAGCATATGTACCTGAGTAGATGGCTGAGCTATCTACTCCCGCCCAAGTTGGCATTGGTTCCGTTGGTTGGACACTCATAGAAGCAGTCCACCAGTAGGCAAACCCAGACATGATAAGACCATACGGCGGATCGAAGTATCCCATAGTGACAGTGGCGAAGAGAAGACGAAACTTTATAAAGTCGACGTCATAACGGAGGTAGGAAACTTTATAAAGTTTCCTACCTCGTACTCACCCCTGTTAGATCGACCCAAATCCAAAACTTTATAAAGTTTCGACCCTCCCCCTGAAGACTCCCGAATCCTCCTTCGCCACTGTCCACTAAGAAAACCAAGGTTTTCTTCCTTTCCTTGCTGGAGCCAGAAAAGGCAGGCGAAGCCTGACCTTTTCTGGCGAATCATTATCTGGGAGGGGAGCAGTCCTCGCTTGGTTTGCTATAAGCAAACTCGGCTTTTGCCGACGAGGACGATGAGGGGAGGACTACTCCCCTCATGGCTGGACACTGTGTCTACCCGTAGGGGGTGGGGAGGAAGGGTCTTGGGAGAGATAGGCTTGAGTAGGGGAAGGGCTTGAATAGGTTGAGAAGTTTGCATCAAACCAGTTCTTGGGGTTTAATTATGCGAAAGGCGTGCGAGATACAGTTTCATGAGGAACGTCCCGGAGCTTGGCAAAGCGAGGGAGAAGAAGGTTTTAGTCCGTGGCGACGGATTAAAACCATTCTGTGTCCGAATGAAACTGTGCTCGACGAGCCTTTCGCTGAAGCTAAGTACCCGACAGCTTTTTGGTGCAAATCCTTCCATATGCTATAATACGCTTATGGATAACTTCGACGAAACCTGGCTATCCGAGGTGGGATTAATGCAAGACCGCACCCCCGCCGAACGACAAGCCTTTTTAGCTCACCTCAGCGAAGAGCGTGAGGTTAGGGTAGGGCAGCAACTCGCGGTTGGCCTCCCCGAGGAAAAAGTCGCGGAGTTCGAGCGCATCATTAACGGCGACGAGCCCACCATCACCGCTACCATCGGCAACTACCACGAATCCCCTATCTACAAGGCCATGATTAGCGTCGGCGGTTTCACCCCCGACACCGACGCAACCAAACGCGAACTCGCTTCACTCCTCTGGCTCAACACCAACCGCCCCGACTACCAAGAGCTCATCAACAAAGTCACCGCCGACCTCAAAGCCCAAGTCGTCGCCAGCAAAAACAAAATCTAAACCAGAGCAGGGCATCAGCCTTTCGGCCACTTATACCAACTACTCACGCCGTTAATAAAAGCTTCAGCGGTCATTTCTTTTCGCCCCTCCGGGATTAACCGCTCAATCACCAAAAACTTCCCGTCCTTACACTCCAAGTCCAACACCGACTCCGGCTCATCAGCCACACACGTCGCCGTCACCACGCAATTTATCTCCGACTCACGTGTCGGCCCGACCCTTATCTTCGATTTCGGAAACCCCAGATACGCCCGCACTTCATCATGCAGCCGCTGCGCTGTTTTTTCTTTCGGCTTCAGCTCCGACAATTCCTTCGTCAACTTCTCCGTATAGGTCGCCCCCGCCTCATCCTGCTCTCGCGCCAGCGACCTCGGCTCATCCCCGCCCCAACTCATATAATCCCCATTATTCGCCGCGATATTTCGCAGTAACCCATAACCCACCAACTCTTCCGCGCCCGTCTCCGCCGCCCAAGCATAAATCTCCGCCTTAGATAGCTCATGAAAATGTGCCTTTTCCCACTCCTCAAACTCTTCATCATCCAGCCTGTTCCGTGCACACAACGGACACTCATCATACCCATCATTTTCTATCTGCGCATAAATCGGTCCCGCATCCATCCCCGCCACCAACTTAATAATCGTCACCCCAAACGTCCTATCACCATTCGCAATCGCCGTCTCAATCGGACTCGGCCCCCGATATTTCGGCAACAGGGAAGGGTGAATATTCATAATCCCAAACGGCTCAAAAAAGTCCAGCACCCCCTGCGGAATCATCTTCCCATAACCCGCCAGTACCCCAATAAACCCCGACCCCAACTTCAAGCCTAGCTCTTCCAAAATCGGCAAAATCTCCCGCGACTTCTCCGGCTGAAACACCGGCAACCCATGCGCCAACGCCACTTCTTTCACTTTCGGCGCCATCATCTTCCGTCCCCGCCCCGACCGACTATCCGGCGCCGTAAACACTGCCACCACATTATATTTCGCCTCAATCAATTTCTCCAGCGGCGCCACCGCCAGCCCTTCCTCAGTACCAAAAAACACAATCGGATTATCAATCATCGGCCAGGGAAAGCCTTGGCTCTCCAGCCAATCCTCCGGCCTACTCACCCCCGCCCCAAAGTTCCTCATTATCCTTGATCTGCGTCTCATAATCCAGCGGCGCCAGCTCCCCCTTATCCGTCAGCCGATAAAACGCATCCTTTTCACCCTTTATATGATCAATAAACAGCACTCCGTCCAAGTGGTCAATCTCATGCAGCAATGTTCGCGCCAGCCCCTCCGTCGCCTTCACTCGCACCGGCGTTCCGTCCTCCAACATCGCTTTAATCCGCACTTTTCGCGGCCGCTTCACCTTACCATAGATATTCGGCACCGACAGACACCCCTCAAAATCCACCGTCTCCGGTCCATCCGTCGCTACCACCACCGGGTTTATCAGCGCCGTCCAGCTCGCGTCTTCCTTGTCGTCCATATTTTCCCGTATGATTATCACTCGCACTAATTCACCCATCTGTGGCGCCGCCATCGCCGCCGACAGCTCGTGCGGATGATCCTTCTCCCACTCTAGCGACAGCTCCGTCATCCGCCGAATAATCCCCCGCACCTCATCGGTCACCTCGGACACTTTCTCCGCTTTCTCTCTCAGCCGCCCATCTGGCACGGCAATAATCTCTGCTTTCTTTGACATACCCTAGTATAGCATTAAGAGGCGAGAGAAGAAGCGAGTCGCAACCCTAAGCCGTGCTATACTATCTGAAAAGGAGCCCACATGCCTAAGAAGATCAAGGTCGCGACCCTCAATCGCAACAACAACCACAAGCGTAGCGTCAAGCGCATCCGCAACAAAAAAACCGCCGCTCGCATGAAGCCTAGAATCGCCAAATAAAACAACCCATAGTATCAACCCCGTTCGCATAGAGCGGGGTATTAACGTTGCTTTATTAAGCTTAAGCATGATATAATTAGGCATGCAAGCCGCCGAAGAAAACAAAGGCCAAAAACAGCCCGCTGACCCCCGTAATGAGATCATCAAAAAGATCCGGGACAGCAATAGCATCCTCATCGCTGTCAACAACAGCCCGACCATCGACGAGCTCGTCTCCGCCATCGCCATGACCGTCGCCCTCGACAAGATCGGCAAGCACGCCACCTCTATTTTCAGCGGTCACATCCCCGAGCAAATTGAATTCCTCCAGCCCGAAAAGACCTTCGAGATCGACACCAACTCCCTCCAGGACTTCATCATTAGCTTGAACAAAGACAAAGCCGACCACATCCGCATCAAAAACGACGGCGATTTCGTTCGCGTCTACATTACCCCCTATCGCACCACCATCACGCCTGAAGACCTCAGCTTCTCCCGAGGCGACTTCAACATCGACCTCGTTGTCGCTTTGAATGTCCCCGTCGTCGCAAACCTCGACGCCGCCATCGCCGAGCAGGGCCGCATCATGCACAACGCCTCCGTTGTCAACATTTCCACCGGCGAACCCGGCCGCTTTGGCGACATCATCTGGGCCGTCCCTGGTGCCTCATCGATGGCCGAACTCACCGCCATGATTCTCGACGGTCTCCGCAACGCCTTCGAGGGCGGCGAGCTCATCGATCAATCCGTCGCTACAGCCATGCTTACCGGCCTCGTCTCCGCCACCGATCGCTTCTCTAACGCCAAGACTACCCCTGTCGTCATGAATCTCGCTTCTCGCCTCATGTCCCTCGGCGCCAACCAAGCCGAAGTCTCCAGTAACCTCCTCGGCCGCGAAGCTCGCGTCACCGTCGAACACAACGCCCAAAGCCACGCCGAGAACCCCACCACCCCTCCGCCGCCGCTCATGGGCGCAAACGAAATGCAAACCGGCGTCACCGCTCTTCCCGTTATTGACAAAGTCACAGCCCCGCCTAGCACCGCTCCACCCGAAGCCGCCGGCTCTCAGGATGTCAATTCCGGCGATTTCCTCACCCCAAACGCCGATATCCTCACCCACGCCAAGACCATCGAGCCGCCAAAAACCACTCCATCACCCAGTGAAGTCATCGCCCCAGAGCTCGCCGACCTCGCCAAGCCCACCGACAACATCCCAACTCCACCACCATCACCCCCTCCGGTCGCACCACCCCCGGCCCCTACACCGCCACCGCCGCCCCCCAAGGCCCAAGGTACCGCCCCCACCGTCCAAGAGATCCAACACATGCTCGAAGAAGGCCTGCCTCTTCCGCCCGAGTTCGACCCTCGTCTCTCCGCCCCCACCCTCGAAAAGCCCACCGACAGCAACAACACCTTCCAGGTCCCCGGTATGGTCACTGGCTAATAAGCCATCGCTCTAGCCACCCCTTGCGCCCCGATCAGGGGCTTTTACGATATAATATAATCTATGAACGAAATCATCCTCATCGACAAGCCTAGTGACATGACCAGTTTCGGCGTCGTCGCCCGCGTCCGCCGCAAACTCAGCGACCAAGCCACCGTCACCGCCCGAGCTACCGACCTGAGTCACCGCCGCATCAAAGTCAAAGTCGGCCATTCCGGTACTCTCGACCCCTTCGCCACCGGCCTACTCATCCTCCTCGCCGGCCGCGCAACCAAGCGCGCCGACGAATTCCTCAAACTCGACAAATCCTACGAAGCCACTCTCCGCTTCGGCTTCACCTCCACCACCGGCGACCCCGAGGGCGAGATTACGCCATTCCCATACGCCAAACTCCCCACCGAGGCTGAAATCCGCGCCGCTCTTCCCAACTTCACCGGCAAAATCACCCAAACCCCGCCCGCCTTTTCCGCCATCAAAATAGGCGGCCGCCGCGCCTACGACCTCGCTAGAGCAGGGCAAGAATTCACCATCCCCTCCCGCCAAGTCGAAATCTACTCCATCGACCTCCTCTCCACCACCCCTTCCGACGATCCTCCTCCAACCACCACCGAAGCCACCACCAAGACCGTCGCCGAGGCTCGTATCCTCGTCCACTGCTCCTCCGGCACCTACATCCGCACCCTCGCCGAAGACCTCGGCAAGTTCCTCGGCTCCGGCGCCTACCTCACCGCCCTCCGCCGGCTTACCATCGGCCCATACGACATCAAAGACGCCACCTCCCTCGACACCTTCATGGCAGAATAGAGCTACTCCTCCCCACCCCCTACGGGTAGACACAGCGGAGAGATTGACCACCAGATTTACCCCGACTAACTGTTTGCATGCCAGGAAAAACGTCAACATTTCCTACGCGCCAGTTGCTGGGCTGTGGAGCATTACTTAATGCAGAAGACCATGTGTGCGTAAACTCAGATTGGCTACTCATAGCCCCTGTATCCGGTACGTACCAGCCAATCGAGACAGTGGCGAAGGAACTTCCGCCCCCGCATCTTGATTTTTTCGCGTGGATAACCTATACTTTCGATATGCGGGTGTAGCTCAGTTGTTTAGAGCGCGTCCTTGCCAAGGACGAGGCCAAGGGTTAGAGTCCCTTTACCCGCACCAAAATGATCCCCGACCATAGTCGGGATTCTTCTTGCCCTGGCGGCTTCCGTGGCTTGCCTCCTAACCCCCTGGACATTCCCAGATATATATGGTAAAATGTCGAAAAGGAGAGTTTTATGATAGGTTTTATTGTAGCGGGTGTGGCAATTGCAGCGATTATCCCCTGTATTCGAGTGATTAATCAATACGAACGCGGAATTGTTCTGACACTAGGTCGGTTCACCGGCACCAAAACCCCCGGCCTCCGCTTCATCTTCCCCTATTTCAACATCCAAAAGCTCACCAAAATCGACGTCCGCACCACCATGATCGACGTGCCAAAGCAAGAGGTCATCACCCGCGACAACGTCACCGTCGGCGTTGACGCCGTCGTCTATTTCCGCGTCCTCGCAGCCGAAAAAGCCGTCCTCGAGACCACCAACTACGTCACTTCAACCTACAACTATGCCCAAGCCGCCCTCCGCGACGTCACCGGCAACTTCGACCTCGACGACCTCTTGAGCAAACGCGACGAAATCTCCCAGCAGATTAAAGAAATCGTCGACAAGCAAACCGACAAATGGGGCATCGACGTCGAAAACGTCAAGCTCCAAAACATCGAACTCCCCGGCGACATGAAACGCGCCATGGCCAAGCAAGCCGAGGCCGAACGAACCCGTCGCGCCGCCATCATCATCGCTGAGGGCGAAAAAGCGGCGGCGAACTCGATCGCCGAGGCCGCAAAAATGTTGAGCGAGACCAAGGGCGGCATCAGCGTCCGAACCCTCCAAACTCTCGAGAAGATTTCTGTCAACCCATCGCAAAAAGTCGTCGTGGTCGTGCCTAGCGATCTGACCGGCGAAGCCTCAAAAATCGCCACCACCCTCACCGCCGCCGAGTAGTCAGTACTTCTTTTGATAGTAATAGTAAAGTAGGTTTTGAGCGACTACTTGCGCGAAGAGTATGCCACCAAGCAACCAGATAACCTTGGAATCGGCGCCGATAATGAGTAAAATTACGATGGCCACGACTAGCAGGCCCGTCATCCAACTATTAACTGCGTCACCGGCCCTTTCCCTGAGCGAAATACTACGTTCATCATCCGGTTCGCATCCGAGATCCGCCTCATCTTTGGCATTCTCAGCTATACTCATCTTAAATATCCAGCCATCTTTACCAATCTTAAATGTTTTCATTATCTACCTCCTTATCGTTAAAAATAAAAACTTCCTCAATTGTTTTCTCAAAATGCCTTGCTATTCGATAGGCAAGCGGCAATGAGGCAACGTAGCGACCGCGTTCTATGGATATAATCGTCTGCCGAGTTACGCCGACCGCTTCAGACAGTTCCTCTTGTGAAAGTTTGAATAACTTTCTTAGTTCTGGGATTTTAGTTTCCATACAGATAGTATAGTCAACTATGCTTTTTATGTCAAGCTTACTTTACAGTAATCCACACTTTCCAGATTCTTTTTGCAGTTTTTCTCATCTGAGGCAACAGAGGTGAGAATCCAAAACGCTTGCTATTGCATCAGATTGCCCTATCTGGTAATCTTCCTCTAGGGTTTTGGGCTGGTTTGTGAGGTCTTAGGAGTGTTATCCACCCTCCTGCAATGGACTTCATAAGTCTAATCCTAGTTGAACTTTAAGAAGTCCATTGTTTCTGAAAGAAAGGAGGTGTGATATGCGAAAGAAGACCATTCTTAGTGTATTGTTCGGGTTAGTTACCTACACCGTTGAGGTTCAGGAGAAATAGTTAACTACGCCTTACGGCGTAGCTAACACCCAATACGAAAGAGTACTAGGCTCTTCGTTGATATTATTTTAACAAACATTAGCGCCAGACGCAAGCTCCCCACCCCCTACGGGTAGACACAGCGGAGGGTCATGCCACGAAATGTACCTCCCAGGCCACTATTAGTGCCAGGATCGATGACTGCGCTGATGCCACGTGTATACGCAATGTTAGCAAACCCTAAAGAATACAAGGATGGCGCCCATATGTACGCATATTCGTCTCTTGCATATAAGCCGGTTGCAGGGACGAAAACATCCGCCGAGACAGTGGCGAAGAGTAGGGTAGTCAGTTTCCCTCTGATGTGTTAAACTGTTTTCATGAATGAGGTAAACGAATCTAACGAGGCAAAAGCCGAGCCAAAAGCAAACACGGGCAAAACACCAACCTTCGACTGGTGGGGCTGGGCCAACAACCTCGAACAATTCAGCAAAACCGCCACCCCCGAAGTCTTCTTCTTTAACAAAAACTACACTCCTTTCAAAGTCCGCTTCACCGACAAGCTCACCTCTAGCCTCCGCGCGCTCTTCCTCCAAGAAGCCCTCGGTTTCATGTCCACCGCCGTCGAAAAAGGCTACACCGTCCAAGACCTCCACGAAGCCTACTCCGAAGAGCAAGTTCTCTGGACCACCGATACCGAAAGAGTCGAACGCCTCACCACTGTCCTCCACCTCATCGAAACCGAATACAAAGACCTCGTCTACTTCAACGAACAAGACTTCGATTTCCGCCGCATGAAAGGCATCATGGTCCGCTTCACCGCTGGCGACGACAGCTTTTACGTCATCAAATCCCTTGCCGCTTCATCAGCCCTCCGCGAAAAGACCGGCTGGGAGCTCCGTGGCGAAACTCTCGAACCTTTCTCCGCCGACGTCGGCCTCTCCGTCCCCTCCGGCAACGAAATGATTGTTTCAAACGGCAAAATCCTCATCTTCAACCGCCCCAAGTTCGAGCGCCTCTTCCAATACGACGTCAAAACCGAGCTTCTCGCTTCCCAGCAGGCCCGAGACCTCATGGCCAAATACAAACTCTCCCTCGCCGAAGGCCTCAAGCTCGAAGACCTGCTCAAAGACAGCAAAGCTCTCGTCACCAAAATCGACAAACTCGACGCTGAGACCCCCATCCCACAGGAGAAAATCATCGACTACGCCGACGAAATGCAGCTCGAGCTGATGGCGGACGAGCAGGGCAAAATCATCATCATGGAGCAAAAAGACCTCGCCACTTTCGTCAACCTACTTAACGAAGATTACTATACCTCTCCAGTCTCCGGCGTCCGCTACGAGGTCAAAAGCAAGAAAGCCCTTAAATAGTGGGCAAATACCCTTGGCTCGACGAATACTTACTCGCCAAGCCCGGCGTCACCAAAGATTTCAAAGAAGAATGGGGCTGGCATCGCTACATGATCGGCGGCAAAGATGGCCAACTCGGCAAAATGTTCGCCGCTCTCATGCGCCCATCCGCCAAATACGACCCCGCCTACGCCAACAAAAACCTCATCAACCTCAAATGCGACCCAGGATTAGCCGAAATCCTCCGCGACAACCACCCCGAAATCCTGCCTGGCTTCTATTCCGACAAGCGCACCTGGAACTCCGTCGACCTCGGCGGCAAACTACCCGACGACCTGCTTAAGCAAATAATCGACGACAGCTACCAGCTAGTCTTCGCCAAACTCACCAAAAAACTCCAACAAGAAATCATTTCTTCGTAAACTCTTTCAGTGCCATCCGATATATCCCGGCCAATGTCGCCTTGTTAAAGTACGACTGCCCAAAATGCACCGACGCCTTCTCCTTCATAACTTCTCCCACGAAACTCCGAAATTCTTCCATATCATCCTCGGACACACCCAGATCCTTCAACTCGTCGGCATACGCCCTCCCATAAACAAACTCATACTCCCGCGCCCCTTCCACCGCCCAAAACGCATCATAAGGCACCGCACCATACGCCCGTATCCAGTCCCACATAATATCCACGTCGGTCACATTCGGCCCCTCTTCGTGACATCGCTTGCACAACAGCACCAAATTCGCCGGCTCATCCTTTCCCCCTAACGATACCGGGACAATATGACATCTCTGCAATCGCCGTCCATAACCGCACCGCCAACAACGCTCATGTGCTTCCGAAGCGTTCACACTCAACCCGTGGTCATCGACGATCGCAAACCAATAATCCGCGATTTCCCGCCTCGTCGTCTTGATCGGCTGATACTTCTTGCTCATGCCTAAGTTTACCACGCCGCCGAAGTAGTAGCTAAGGGTAGGGTAAAGCGACCTCTGTAATAACAGAGGCCAAGAGTCTCCACCCCTGTTAACCCGCAAAATAACCGCTAGAAGTATTGACTTTTCACCTATGGTGTGCTATAATGGTAGATAGAATGGGAAAATTATACCTAAATTGCCCACCCATGGCACGTTTATAATTTGGTTACTTAATATTACACCCCGAACCCCACCTATCCCACAGAAGGAGTGATATGTATGAAGGCAATCCTAACCCCACTTATCAAGCCATTCGATTATCAAGGAGACGCGTTAACCGATTTAGCACTTGCCCGCATCTCCGGCGAGGACAAAGGCCTGCTTGACATGGCCAGCGGTCTCGGTAAAACCGTCATCGCCGCCCTCGACGTCGGTCAGTTTTTCAACGAAATACAGTACCACGGCAGAGCGCTATTCTTGTGCCATTTAACAGACGTCGTCGACCAGGCGCAAGAAGAGTTCAAAGAAGTTTACGGCGACCAATGCACCTACGGCCTCTACCACGGCAAGGAAAAAACGACAGAGGAAGTGACCTTTCTCTTCGCCAGCTTCCAAACCATGAGAGGTCGCCTTCGCAAATTCGCCAAAGACTACTTTGACTACATCATAGTAGACGAAGCTCACCACGCCCCGGCCAAAACTTTCCGCGCCGTCATCGACTATTTCCAACCCAAGTTTCTACTCGGCATGACCGCCACCTCCGACCGCCCCGACAACCTTGACCTCAACGTCATCTTCGGTCCCACCGCCTACGTCAAGTCTCTACCTAGAGCAGTCGGCGAAGGGCGTCTGGTGAAAATCGACACCCGCATCATCATGGACGAACTCGCGAAAAAGGAGCTCAAAGAGTTCCTCGACAAAGACACCCAAGAGTTAATCTCGATGGGTGAACTGAATCGCCGCGTGTTCATACCGCTGCGGGACGAAGAGATAGTCCGCATCATCCGCGAAAAGGCTAAAGAGAAAAAAGACCCGCGCACGGTTTTGTTCTGCTGCTCCATTTTGCATGCCAAAGAAATGGCCGCGCTTGTACCTGAGGCTACCGTACTCCACAGCGACCTATTGCCCAGCGAACGCAAGCAAAACCTGCAAGCGTTCCGCGACGGCACCTCGCCCACCATCATCGTGGTCAATATGCTCGACGAAGGCATAGACGTCCCCGAGGTCAACATCGTAGCTCTACTGCACAATACCGAATCCATCATCAAGGCTTTACAGCGCCTCGGCCGTGGCACCCGCCTCAGCGAAGGTAAAGACAGTCTATTAGTTCTGGACTTCGCCGCTACTTGCGAAACCATCCTCCGATACGCCAGACTCCGTGATGAGATTAATAAAATCCATCCCGACCGCATCAAGGTTAGCAGCGGTAGTGGTAGTATCAGAAGCGATGAAGAAAGATTCAGCGCTACAATCGATGACCCCGAATTCATAGAACGCGCCCTTGACATCATCGCCTTGCTCGAACAAGCCGAACAACGCACCCGTCAACTCGTTGATGGCTATACCGAGGAAGAACTCATCGTCCAGTTACGCAAGAAGTACATTGAGCTTGGAAAGACACCTCTTTGCGCAGAGATCGAAGCTGACCCTGGTATGGCAAGTGTCACGACTTTCATAAAAGTCTTCGGGTCCTACGTTGCGGCCTGCAAGGCTGCTGGGTTGGAGCCAAATCAAGCGGAGCATCGAACATACACTAGAGATGACTTAATCACCCAGTTCGTAGTATTCGCAGAAAAGAATGACGGTAAGGCTCCTATTTGTAGCGAGATTGACGCTTGCCCAGACATGGCCTCTTCTAGTACCTTCCTCAAGGTGTTTGGGTCTATACGCGCCGTGTGCATAGAAGCCGGCTTAGAGTCAAACGACGACTACACGAAAGAAGAGCTAGGCGCACAGCTACTAGCGAAGTCGGTCAGTATGGGCGGAAAAACTCCCTCGAAGGCTGACGTTGACTCCGACCCTAATATGGCAAGCTCCGTCACATACGCAAATGTATTCGGGTCTTATTCAGCCGCTTGTCTCTATGTTAAGTTAGAGCCTAATTTGCGCGAGTATACACGAGAAGACGCTATTGCCTTACTGAAAGCATTCTCGGTTAAAAATGATGGCAAAGCACCTAATATTAAGGAGTTAAAAACCAAAAACGGTCTGCCTAGCCAAGATGTGTTCATCCGCCTATTTGGGTCTTATACCAATGCTTGCTTAGAGGCCGAACTGGGATTGAACTATATACCTCCTTATAATCGTGAAGACCTAGCTAAGCAGATGCGGAAGAAGTTGGAAGAAAATGGCGGCTACATCCCATCTGTGGACGAAGTTGATAATGATCCTGAGATGGCGCACTCTGGTACTTTTCGCGATACTTTCGGTTCAATTCCCGCAGCCTGCAAGGAAGCTGTAGGTGACGAATTTAGTAAGTTAAAAAAGAGACCTTTGCCGCGTAGGCGACCGTCAAGGGAGGCGCTTAAAGCCCAGATTCTCGAGAAGTCGGCTAGAATGGGAGGTGTAACTCCTAGCTACGACGACGTTCGAGACGATAAAACCATGTCTAGTATAGGCGCATTTGTTAGAGAGTTTGGGAACTGGAGCAACGCTTGCTTAGCGGCAGGGCTAGCCCCAAACAAGAAGTCCGATGTACGCAAAAAGAGTAACCAATCAGTAAAACCTGGCGAATAATCGCAGGTTGTACAACCTAAGCCCCTACTATGTAGGGGCTTATTCATATCTTGGTTGACAGAGTCCAGAGCAGGGCGACCAAAATAAAGACCAAACAAAAAAGTCCGGATTCACTCCGGCTTTTTTGATTCAAATTCGTTTTCTTAGGAAGTTTTCTTTTTGAAAAGAAAACTTAGGCTTAAATCACCCGAACCTCCGTCCGTGGCACAGTCTTCCCTGTAAAAGTCGACTTCTTTCGCTTCGTATACTCAACCACGCCATCTTTCGCTGCGTGAATCGTAAAGTTTCGCGAAATATACGTCCCTTCGCCCGAAATCTTCGTCGCACCGGTCTGCCGCACCAACACCTCGCCCTGTCGCACCTTCTGGCCACCGTAACGCTTCACGCCCAAACGCGCACCACCGTTGTTGTGGATATTTTTCGAGGTACCGCCCGCTTTTACTGTTGCCATCTGGCTCTCCTACACTTTCCTTAATACTATTATATCGCGAGCGACAATCTGCTTTTCTCTATAATACAAGAGCGTAGAGCAGGGCTCACCATCCACAACAGTATACCCCAGATTCGCCAAGAAATCAAGAGGTAGCCGCGAAAAACTCCCATCCGCCCGCCGCCACGCTGGACACGCCAATGCCAACACCGTTCCCGCCTCGATTTGCCCCCCGATATTCTTCAAAAACCCCCTGAGAATCTGCCCCGTCACATGCTTCACATCGCCCAATTTCTCCTCCGACGGCACCGTCGAAAACGGCTGCCCCAAATAAATCTCACTCGCCACCGCACTAATCGGCGTTTTCCACTTATGCTTCGTCGCGTCCCCAACCTCTAACCGCGTCCCCGAAGCCCCAGTCCTCCGTCCAGCACCCCCCAACCACTCCAAATTCACCTTGCTATACTCAATCATCCGCGGCTCGAGATCTGTCCCGTACGCTTGCATCCCCATCAGTACCACCTCTTGCAGTACCACCCCCGTCCCACAAAACGGATCCAACACCACCTTACCCGCCCCCATATCGCTCCCCACCGCCAAATTCACCAAAACCTGCGCCAATTTCGGCGGCAACATCCCCACTCTCGCGTCCCGTTTCGGCCGCTCCTGATCCCTCGCCGCATACGCGTTCAAATTCTGCACCCCAGTTAATTCCGCCAAAAACTGCCGCCCCTCGCTGTATACATATATTAATTCTTTCTTCGCCGGCACCGCACCCAACCTGTTATGCAAGCTCGCCGCGTCCGACACTTCCGCCTCTTTGCTTGGCAACAACCTCACGCTCCGTCCCGCCCGCACGAGCTCCTTTTTCAAATTCATCCCCAGCACATTCGCCGTTTTCGCTGTCGCCTTAACCCCGCACACCGACACCCCCAGTGTAATCTTCCCCTCCGCCGGTAGCCCTAGTGCTTTTATCACGTCCGCTGGTTTCATCTCTTTCGTCGCAATCACCCGCGCCGTCTTCCTTGTCCCACCCAACCGATCAATATCCAAAGTCTTTTCCGTCTTCACCAGTGCCACCTGGGGCAATACCAACTCAGCATGCCCATACACGGCTCGTAGCTCCGCCAACCCAATCTCCGGCTGCCGCCCCAAAATCGCAATCTGCATACCCTTATTCTACACCCCATCGACCCCCTTGCATAGGGGCAGGGCGACCACATGCTCATCTCGCCCCGCCTGCGGCAAACTCCATCCTCCCCACCCCCCACGGGTAGACACAGCGGAGGGAAGTACCATATTGCTTAACCCAGGCGTTGGCCACGTTAGTACTAGTAGCGTTGACGAATACACGGGCAGCAAAGCCTCCATCAGCTAATGAGGCAACTATCCAACCCGGTCCCGAAGACTGCGCCAGAAAACCCTGTCTCGCATTAAAGTGATCAGCCGAAACAGTGGCGAAGGCCCTCTCCTCCTTCGCCACTGTCTCATCCGGTCACTTCCGTCTGGTCACTGGCTTATACCACCAATCAGATATACCTCACTGGTGGGGATCTTCGCTTAACGGCATCGCTACAGCAGCTATCCCGTTCCTGAGAGACATCAACATTAACCCGGAAGGATATGGTGACAACTCTCGTGGTATCTCCCTCCGCTGTGTCTACCCGTAGGGGGTGGGGAGGATGTCGAATAGATTGCCATGTGGGTACGGATATGATACAACTTACGCATGAGTGTTCCGAAGTTTGACGAAATGTATGTCGGCTTGGTGACCGCATTAAAGAATTTGGGCGGTTCTGGCACGAACGAGGAAATTGAAGATGAAACCGCAAAAGTTCTCGGGCTGTCTGATGAGGATGTCGCAGCCATCCATAAAGGTAATAGGACGCAGTTCTCCTATAGGTTGGCGTGGACCAAGAACTATTTGAAGAACTATGGGCTACTTGAAAATTCGTCTAGAGGGGTCTGGTCACTGACCGATGACTCTGTTGACCCGAAAAGCTTAAATGCGAAGGCTGTGAGCAAACAGGTTAAATCTTCATCCAGCGTGAAGGAGACGCTAGAATTTAAAGAAGAAGAATTAGACGCAGAGGTCGAGTGGAAACAAGAGCTTCTGCAGCGGCTTCGCAAGGTTCATCCGGATGGTTTCGAGAAAATTTGCCAAAAGCTGCTTAGGGAAGCTGGATTCATAGATGTAAAGGTCACCGGTAAGAGCGGGGATGGTGGTATTGATGGGGACGGAGTAATAAGAATTAATCTGATCAGCTTCAAGGTCGCCTTTCAAGCAAAAAGATATGATGAAGGCAGCACGGTTACATCTGCTCAGATACGAGAATTCAGAGGCGCGATCGCTGGGAAAGCGGAAAAAGGTTTATACATTACTACGAGTCGGTTCACGAAAGATGCACGCCAAGAAGCTCTTCGCGGCGGAGTAGCTACAATTGATCTAATAGACGGTGAACGCCTGGCGGACCTTATGAAAGAGCTCAGAGTCGGGGTGAAGATTGAGATGGAGGAGAAGGCTCTTGTAGACGAGGCCTGGATCAGCCAATTTAATCAGAAGACGAAATAACCCCCACCCCCATAAAGCGACACATAATATGCAGTAGACAATTTCTTTGCAAGTGAAACTTGACTCCGGCGCAAGGCTTTGCTATATTAGAGGTATGGCACAGCTAAATTCGTTGATAGAGGTCTCATCTGGCTACACCTTTCGAGGTAGGCTGCCTACTTCTATGGGTACCGGTGATAAGCGCATGATACTGCCCAGCGATCTAGACGGCCTTAACGAACGGCAGATAAAGGGGAGTGATCTCAATGCGCCGACCGTTCAGCTAGTTGTCGATGATGTGCTGCTTTCCAATCGTGGCAAGTTTCGCGCAGCACTCATCAGCGCGCCAGACGATTACGTCATTCCGGCATCCATATTTATCTTGCGCCCACGATCAAACAGTATCCACATGCCTTTTTTAGTCGCGTTTCTTAATTCACGTGCCGGGCAGGTGGCGCTCGCTCGTTTCGTCCAGGGCTCCAATATCCCAGCTATCACCAAGTCCGAGCTAGAGGGCCTACCTATACCCGACCTACCGCTGGCTACCCAGCGCCAAATCGCCACAATAGCGGAACAGCTTGCTAGCTACCGTCGCATGACAGATGACAAGATCCGCGCAACTGAAGAGCTGATAAGTCAACTCATGAAGGCGGAAAATGAATAAGCGTTCGAATAATGCCATATGGAAGATCGCTGCGGTAGAGGGCTTATCGTCGTCTCAGCGATTAGAAGCTATATTACGAGGACACCAAGAACGGGTGGGCCAAAGTGGTGGCATGCTACCTGATTTAGAAGAATTAACTTTACAAGATCAAAACCAAGGGATCCGAATCTTCCGACGTAAGCGTGAAGCGCGCGGCCTATTTGCCTTCATCGAGGATGTTCTGGCACCTCCGCACGATAGGGTGGAAGATTTCAAGTATTTTCCGCAAGACATCTGCATATTTATAGAAGCGAAGCACGGGCTTTACGTAATAACCTCCGGCATGGGGTATCACGTAATTGAGGACTACGTAGATTACAATTTCCCCTTTGACGTTGCGAAGAAGATAGTCGCTAACCGGATTACGCATTCGCAGACCCGCAACCTTACTGGGTCAAGCCTTAGTACAGACGAGAGGTATAGGGGGTATAAACATATCCTTAAAAGCGAAGTCACGGCCAAAGTTTGGAAAAACTTGGCTGGCAAACTCAACTCATCCGTCATACCGCCCAATAACCCTTTGTTAGAGATTATTGACATAGAGAAGCCTCCAACAGCAGAGATAAAATCGTCATTCACACTAAGGAAGAGTTTAAGTCTAGCCGATACAGTTAGATTGGTAGGGGCGCTGGACGAGCTGCCTGCCCCGACGGAAGAGCAGAAGACGGCAATGGCATTCTTAGACTGTCTCATGCCCGTCAAAAGCAAGGCGGATAAAAACAAATTGAAACAGCACCTCATTCAGGTCGTACTGGATGCTGCTCGCATGAGCCATCCCTTAGATTATGATGTCTGCGACTACAAATCCTTTGAGCGTCTATATGCAGGGTCTGATTTTAAAGTAGATAACGTCTCTTTAGGCGTCGACGATCCACCAGGCATAGCAGATATAATGGGGGCAATCGAAGGGGTAGTAGAGGGTATGGATGACGAGGCGGCGCGCATTCGTATCAGCAGGATGAAACTTACATATGTCGATCAGGGTACAGAAACTCCGGTCGCTCTGAGCCTTCTTAAAGCTCTCAATGGGCAAATTGACATGGGCAGCAGGGCATATTTTCACGTTGATGGCGTATTTTATTTTGCCTCCACAGACTTCATGCAGAACGTTTTGAGCGATTTTGTGAATGCTTGTTTCGGTGACGGCGGAATATGTGTAGAGCAAGCAATCCACGGACTGAGAGAGTGGACTAGAGGGGAAGATGAAGACCGGTACAACGAGGAGCAATCTAGGCAAGACGACTTCATGCTCGGACATAAGGTGTTTGTTGGTGGTCAGAGTCGGATAGAGCCGTTTGATCTGCTAAGGGTAGACCGTGCTAATAAGCTAGTATATTTATATCACGTCAAGCGCGGGTTCGATGCTGAGTTTCGGGACTTATGCGGACAGATCCGTATGGCGCATGATTTTCTGTCGAGCATGACGGATTCAGACTTGAAAGATTATAGCGCCAACTTAAGAGACAGGGTGTTACCCGATGGCACGCGGCCCAATGGTGACGTAAGCGAAGACGATTTTATGGAATGGATGAAGGTGGGAGGGGGCTACAAAAAAGTCTTTGTCCTAACTTGCGTAACCAGCCGGGAGTTTACAAGAAGCACGCTAACAGACAGGAGGGTTTTTCCGGCGCTGATCCCGAGATACGAGGTGCTGCTGACCCATTCAGAGCTAAACAGTAGGGGTGCTGACATACAAATTGTTCACATTCAGGAGTTAGCAGATGAATAAATGGCAGACGAAAAGACTAGGTAGCGTAGCTACAATCGCACGCGGCGGCTCGCCACGGCCAATAGATGACTACATTTTGCCTATAGCTGCCGACGGTTATAATTGGCTAAAAATAGGCGATGTTAATCCGGATGCTAAATACATAACTTCCGTGAGCTCCAAGATAAAAGAAGAGGGGCTAAAAAAGACGCGCCTCGTGAAGGCGGGCGACTTCATTCTATCTAATTCTATGAGTTTTGGGAGGCCGTACATTACAAAGATCGACACATGTATTCATGACGGTTGGCTAACGATTGGAGAAATATCGAGCGAGCTATCAAAGGAGTATTTATACTACATGCTAACGACCGAATCAATTCAGGCAAAGCTTGCCTCGCTATCAGCTGGTTCAGGTGTGCTAAATTTAAAGAAAGAGACGGTCGCGGGAGTTATGATTGATTTGCCGCCAATCGACGAACAGGAGGCGATCGTATCTGCGTTGAGTGATTGCGATGAAAGCATAGGCAGTCAAAGTGCAGAAATAGTGCGTATAACCGAGCTCAAAAAGGGGCTTATGCAGCAAATTCTCTCCGGCAACCTCCGCTTCAAGGATAGCGACGACAACGATTTTCCGGCCTGGAAGGATAAGGAGCTTGGTGATGTTACAAGACTACAAAGTGGATATGCCTTCAAAAGCTCAGCATACTCAGAAGACGGCGACTACAAAGTGCTAACTATCGCAAATGTTCAGAGCGGTAAATTAAATATCGACAAAATAAACTCCGTTAAGGAAATGCCAAAAGATATTCGCCCTCAACAAATACTCAGCTATGGCGATATTTTGATCTCCATGACAGGAAATGTAGGACGGGTCTGTCTGGTAGACGTTAAGAACTGCTTACTAAATCAACGGGTAGGCAAAATAATCTGTGAAGATGAAGTTTCTAAGGAGTACATCTATATGTTGGTTTCATCACCACAATTTATGTCACGAATGGAGAATAAGGCTCAAGGTGGTGCACAGGGCAATTTATCTACTGGCGATATTCTAGGATACGAGTTCTCTTTGCCAGTATTACGCGAGCAGCAGAGGATAGCCACTTTCTTCTCCAATCTCGACCTCCAGATCGACGCTCTGAAATCCCTACGAGATGAAACCGTCAAGCAAAAGAAGTGGCTACTCAACAATTTAGTAACTGGGAAAATCAGATTACCTAAATTTAATAAGGAAGGAGAAGGCAATGAGTAAATATTCACAGAGTGAGCTAAACCAACTATTATGGAGCGCAGCAGACAGTTCCAGGGCGCAAGTTGACGCAGCGATCTATAAGGATTATGCGCTGACAATGCTATTCTACAAATATATCTCGGATAAGAGCAAGGCAGAATATGCGAAATACCTAGAGCGATTTAGCGGCGACAAGGAGCGGGCAGAGGCAAAGATGCGGGGTAGCAGGTTCTATCTGCCTGCCGGATCGAGCTTTGACGAGGTTTACATGCAAAAGGACGACGATAATATTGGCGAGCACCTGAATATTGCTCTTCGAGCTATCGAGAGCCAAAACCGCGCCAAGTTAGAGGGGGTGTTCTCAGTAGACTTTAACTCAGAGGCCATACTAGGCAATCTGGATCAGCGCAATAAGATGATTAGAAATCTCCTAGATGATTTCTATGCTATCGACCTCTCTGAGGAGAAGGAGGATATCATCGGCAACTCTTACATGTATCTTATAGAGCAGTTCGGCTCGCAGGCCGGGAAGAAGGCGGGAGAATTCTTTACTCGACACGAAGTAGCGGAGCTGGTAGCGCGTTTAGCACGGCCTCGAGTTGGGGATCGGATTTGTGATCCAGCTTGTGGCTCAGGAGGCTTGTTGTTGTTGGCTGGCGCAGAGATCGAAAAGAGCGGCTCACGAGATTACGCTCTTTACGGGCAAGAATCTAACGGCTCGACCTATCAGCTGGCTAGAATGAATATGTTTCTACATGGCATGGACTCAACGCATCTAGAGTGGGGTGATACGCTTAATAACCCACTTCTTCTAGAAGACGACCAACTGATGAAATTTGATATATGCGTGGCGAACCCGCCCTTTTCACTAGATAAGTGGGGGGCAGAGAGCGCGGAGAATGATAAATTCAACCGTTTTTGGCGAGGAGTACCACCAAAGAGCAAGGGTGATTATGCTTTTATCTCGCATATAGTTGAAACCTTGCGCGAAAGGATTGGGCGCATGGCGATAGTAGTACCACACGGGGTGCTTTTTCGCGGAGCTGCTGAGGGCAAGATCCGCAAGCAGCTTATTGACGAAAACCTGATAGATGCAGTAGTTGGCTTACCAGCTGGGCTGTTCCAGACTACAGGCATCCCGGTAGCGATAGTTATCATAGATAAAGCCCGTGCCAAAGGTGGCGAGCGTGAGGGTGAAAAGGATATCCTGTTCATCGAAGCCAGCAAAGAGTTTAAAGCCGGCAAGGCAATGAATATCCTAAAACAGTCACATACTGATAAGATCTACGAGACCTTTGCAGGACGGAAGGAGCTAGAGAAGTTCTCGCGCAGAGTGCCGATTTCGGAAGTTGTTGAAAACGACTACAATCTCAATATCACTCGATATGTGGATACTTTTGAAGAAGAAGCAGAGATCGATATCAAGGCGACCCTTGCCGAGATAGATCGGCTTACACCGCAAATTGCCGAGCTAGATAAGAAAATGCGAGCGACGCTAAAAGAGCTAGGGATCGAGTAATGGACGGGCAGGAGTATGATGAGATAAAGCAGTCTCAACTTCCAGCAGTAGAGATGCTTCTCAAGATGGGCGATGATAAATGCAGATGGCAATATGTTTCCACTGCCGATGTGCTCAAGCTGCGACATGGAGACAATACTCGGGCGATCCTAACCGATGTGCTGGCTCGCAATCTTGCGAGACTGAATAGCTATCAGCTCGACGGTAAAGAGATGAGATTCAGCGATTCGGATATCGCCGAAAAAGTGGAAGAGTTGGAGCACGTGCGTCTCGACGGCCTGGTCGAGACAAGTAAGAATGTGAGCGCGACGATCATGCCTAAGATTGGCGGCGGGACGATCAAGGTGCTAATAGGCGGGCGATATGAGGATAAGAGCATACGATATTTTGACTTTGACAACCCTGAGAATAACGAGTATCATGTCGCGGTAGAACATGAGTATACCGATCGTGAGCCTAGGCGAATGGATATCGTCTGTTTTATCAATGGCATCCCAATTATCCAAATCGAGAATAAGCGCAGTAGCGTCGGCTACGATAAGGCCATTGCTCAGCTACTTCGATATCAGCAACCATCTGAGATCCCGACCATCTACGCCTATCTAAAGTTGCTATTTGCTATGGATTCTGAAAATGCTCTTTATGGCACGACGGGAACACCATCTAAGTTCTATACTCACTGGAAGAATGATCCGGCGATCTCGCAAGACGCGATTCGGGAGGTCATAGGTCGGAGAATTGACGATGAAGTTTATCGCCAGCTCCTTCTAGATTTTAAGCCGGCTATCTCGCCGGACAAATATCCGCAAAAACTGGATCGGGGCATCAAACCGCAGGATAAGACTATCTTAGGCATGCTTTCGCCCGCTTCTATCCTAGACTTTATCAAGAGCTTTGTCTTTTTCGATGCTAATAACGAGAAGGTGGCCCGGCACCAACAGTCTCGTGCTGTAAAGAAGGTGCTGGATAGGATCGGCGAGTTTGAGGACGCTCCGACAGGACGGCGGCGAAAGGGCGGGCTAGTCTGGCATACGCAAGGGTCGGGCAAATCGCTTACTATGGTGATGTTAGTGAAGGCCATCATAGAGGATGAACGAATCAAGAACCCACGGATTATCATTGTGACTGATCGTATCGATCTCGACGGACAGATCTTTGATACCTTCCGAGACGGCAATTTAAAACGAGAAGTTAAGCGGATGGGGTCGGGGCAGAGCCTGCTAAACCACATAAAAAACAAAGACTCCGCTGTCCTTACGACCCTTGTTCATAAGTTTCAGAAGGCGGCCTTTAGGTCGGCGGGGTTTCATGACCCTAGCGATAACATCATCGTGCTGATTGACGAAGCACACCGTACAGAATATGGTGAGGCAGCGATTGCCATGCAGCAAGTTATACCCAATGCTTGCTTTATCGGTTTTACCGGAACGCCGCTACTCAGAAAGGACAAATCGCTGAAGAAGTTTGGCATTTTCATTGATAAATATACTATTGATGACGCGCTGGACGATGGTATAGTAGTGCCGTTAATCTACGAGGGGCGATATATTCCGCTGGAACAAAACGAGAAGCAGATAGATCGTCAGATAGACAGGCTCGCCGAAGGTTTTACAGATAAACAGCGTCAGCAGCTGACAGCTTCCATCGAGAGAAAAAGGATCTCCAAGGTAATCAACCTTCTAGAAGAGATCTGTGCTGACATCCAAAAGCATTACGCTCAAAGGTTTCAGAATACAGGGCTAAAGGGTCAAATAGTAGCTCCAGATAGATACTCCGCGTTAGTAATGCAGAAATGGTTCGAGCGGAGTGGAGTCATCAATACTGCCGTAGTGATTAGTGATGAGAATGGTGAAATACCCGACGAAGAGGATCGCAAAAAAGAGCTGGCCGAATATCTAAAAAAGCAATCCGGTAATTACGGTGATTTAAAAAGATACGAAGATGCGGTAGTGAAGAGCTTTAAGCGAGATCGGAAAGGCGTAGAACTACTAGTCGTTGTAGATAAGTTGTTGACCGGATTTGACGCCCCGTGCAACACAGTGTTGTATGTCGCAAAGCCGATACGTGATCATAATCTACTCCAAGCCATCGCTCGAGTTAATCGTATTTTCGATAATGAGGCTTATCCCAAAACGGCTGGCTACATTATTGATTACTCAGAAAACGCTAAAAATATCAGCTCGGCCATGGCGCTGTTCGGCAATTACGATGAAGAAGACGTTAAGGGTGCGCTAATAGATATTAGAGGCAAGATCGATGAGCTGAAATCCCTTCACGATAAGCTGCTCGACGGATTCCGCGGGGTAGAAAATAGCGACCATGCGTATATCGAGCACCTATCTAGCGAGCCAATACTCCGGATGTTCAAGGAAGATTTTAACAAGCTTTTCACCACCTGGGATGAATGTATGAATTTGCGAGATTTCTCAGAAGTTTTCGGACGCGACAAGTTTTCTCGCATGCAAAAAGAGGTGAAGAAGTTTGCTGAACTCAAAAAGACGGCTGAACTGCGCTATGGCGAGAAGGTAGATTTCAAAAAGTACAACCGAGAAATTGCTCGCATTCTAGACCAGCACGTGACTGCAGACGAAATTGAGACCCTTACGGACGAGGTTAAAATATTCGATGTAGAGTTTAACGCCGCCATTGATGATTTAGGGAGCGACAAATCACGGGCCGAGGCTATTGCTGCACAGACCGCCCGAATTATTCGTGAGCGATGTTACACAGACAGAGTATTCTACCAGAGGTTCTCCCATCGCATTAAAGAGATTCTGGACGCCATGCGTCAGAGCAAAATCAAGGACGCGGAAGCGCTGAAGCAGGTCCGGACTGTCGGCAAAGAGGTTGAAATCAAAAAAGATGATAGCCTGCCGCGAGATATTGCTGAGGTGCGCGGAGCGGACATCTTGTGGCGCAATATGCGAAGCCTGCTTAGTGTATCCGGAGATAGGTATAGTGATATAGTTATCGAGCTCGCTCACGAAATTCGAGCTAATGCTATGGTTGATTGGCATCGCAATCACGAAGCTAAGCGACAAATGCGAGAGCGCCTCGACGACTATCTGTATGATAACCGCGATATTGTGGATTATAATGTCGCTGATCAGATCATTGACGAAGTGATGAAACTAGCAGAGTTTAACCATGAAGAGTTTCGCGGCCATGCAGAATAAGTTTTACTATGGCCGTAAGGTTTACTATTACCACCTTAGGCACGAAGAAAGGAGATCGTTCTCGCTAGCGGTTTATCCAAATCTGAGCATAGTGGTAAAGGCTCCTGAGATGACAGATAACGAAAAGATAGACGCATTTTTAGTACGCAAATGGGTATGGCTAGAGGCCCGGCTATGTGAGTTTAAAAAGTATAAAAAAGCGGATTATGTGCGAAGATATTTACCAGGCGAATCAGTAAGCTATCTAGGCAGACAATACATCTTGGATCTTGTACCGAGCAGGATGGACAGCGTGAAGATCGACGGGCGGAGAATTCGGATTTCTTCCACAAAATCTGCGAATAGCTCCGCACACAATGAAACCATATTTAATGCTTGGCTAGATGTGAGACGTTCTGCGGTTTTCAAACAACATCTAATTAAAACATGGGAAGAGTTTGGCTATAAGACTTTGCCGCAGATCAGAATTCGTGAGATGCGTAAGCGTTGGGGCAGCTGTTCAAAAGATGGCAAGGTCATCACGCTGAACGCTAGACTGATAGAAGCTCCAGCGGAGGCCATCCGCTATGTTTGCGCGCATGAGCTAGCGCACATCAAGCATCGCGACCATAATGCTGACTTTTATAGGCTAATGGAATCGCACTTATCTGCTGATTGGCGCCGCATCAAGGAAGATTTGGAGGTCAGGTTTGGCTAACTCCTCAACCCCCACCTTCACCGTCGCCGATTTTGTCGCGAGCCTCAACCAAACCCTGAGCTACGCCTACCCGGATGTCATCATCGTCGGCGAGGTCGCTAATTTCAACTCCTCGCAAGGCAAATGGTTCTTCTGGGACCTAAAACACGTCGAAGTAGACCTGGAGCAAAGCGAAGCAGAGGCAGGGCAGGGTACAGCAACAAATGACACGCATAGCCCCACCCAGCAAACCCTCCGCAACACCAATACTCTCACCCCCGACCCAAGTCCTGCCAAAATCTCCTGCTTCGGCACCGCCTGGCAGCTCAAAACCCCCCTCGAAAACGGCTGGAAAATCAAAGTCAAAGCCCGCCCCGAATTTAACGCCAGATTCGGCAAATTCTCCCTCATCGTCACCGCCGTCCAACCCATCGGCGCCGGCAGCATCAAGCTCGCCTTCGAGCGTCTCAAGGCTAAACTCACCCAAGAAGGCCTCTTCGCCCCGGAACGCAAACGCCCCCTCCCTCGCCACCTCAACCGCATCGCCGTCATCAGCTCCACCGAAGCCGCCGGATACAAAGATTTCATCAAAATCCTTGGCGAACGCACCGGCGGGCTTGTCGTCGACGTCATCCACACCCAAGTCCAGGGCCTCCAAGCCCCCGAGCAAATCATCCGCGCCCTCCAAAAGCTCAACGAAAAAGCCGAGGCCGAAGTCATCGTCCTCATCCGCGGCGGCGGCAGCGCCGACGACCTCGCCGCCTTTAACGACGAAACCCTCACTCGCGCCATCGCCACTTCCAAAATCCCCACCATCACCGGTATCGGCCACGAAATCGACATCACGCTCGCCGACCTCGCCGCCGACGTCCGCGCCTCCACCCCATCCAACGCCGCCGAGCTCCTCGTCCCCGACAAACGCGCCTTCCTCGCCCACCAACACGACAAACTCTCATCCCTCCACGCCTATCTTATCCGCGCCGTCGAGGAGCAGAGCAGAGCCATCGACCTCCAGCCCGTGCGCCACCTTATGCTCCAAAACGCCGACCAAGCCCTCGAATCCGTCCGCCAAAAAATCGCCATCCTCAACGAGCTCAACCCCGACCGCGTCCTCGAGCGCGGCTACGCCATCATCCGCAACCTCTCCGACAGCAGCCTCCCCAGCGACAACAAGCCCAAAATCGGCGCCGATCTAGAAATCCTTCGCCAAAACGATATAATATTAGCAGAAGTAAAGGAAATCCATGAGCGATAAAACCTCCGATAAAAAAGCCCTCACCAAAAATAACAAAACCAAGCAAAACATCGCCACGCGCATCAAAGAGCTCGACCAACTCGTCGAATGGTTCTATTCCCCCGATTTCACCCTCGAAGAAGCCGTCCCCCACTACAAAAAAGCCAGGCAACTCGCCGCCAGCATAGAAAAAGACCTCCTCAGCCTAAAAAACGAGATCGCTATCCTAGCCGATAAATAGTCAAAAAGACTTATGCGTGGTATACTTACCATATGCAGCATAAAAACCGTAACATTATCCTCGGGACCGCCGGCGCGGCAGTCCTCATCCTCACTTTCATCCTTATAGGCCTCACTGTTAGCCTCCAGCGCCAGCTTCGCAGCGCCAACATCGACGTCGAAGCCCGTATCCACATCGCCGAAACCGAAGCTCGCATGGACGAGCGCGAACGCGCCGAAGCCGAATGGGCCATCCTTGAGCGCGCCACCACCCACGCCTTCTCTGGCCCCGACGTTTTCGGCCAACTTTCCCTGTTTTACCCCCGCGCCTGGTCGCTTTTCGTCCAATCCACCGCTCAGCAGAGCAGTGGCGATTTCGTCGCCTTCATGCACCCCCGCCTCGTCACCGCCGGTCAGCAAGTTTACGCTCTTCGCGTCTCTATCGTCTCTCGTTCCTACGAGCAAGTTCTCCAAGAAATGAACCACCGCGTCCAGCAGGGCACCCTCACTAGTTCACCCTTCCGCAATGAGCTCGGAGCTGTCGGCATGCGTTTTGACGGCCAGTTTGTCCACGGACAAGCCGGTGGCGCCGCCGTCATCCTTCAAATCCGCGATCGCACCGCCATCATCCAGACTGATACAGAAATCTTCAAAGGCGACTTCAACCAAATCATCACCACCATCACTTACAACCCATAAACCTCTTACCACTAGCACTTTCCCTCTGGCATAAACTGCTATAATAATAGTATGGAGGAGGTATGGCCTGGCTTGCGCGCCGAGGATTTAGTGATTGTCGCCCACGAGCTCAAAAGCCCGCTCGCCACCATCCGCCAGCTGGCTTTACTCAGCGAGGAAGGCGTTCCCGACCTCTGGCCCGCCGCACTTCACGAATCCGACCGCGCTCTCAAACTCGTCAATGACCTCACTCTTCTTGCCCGCCTCCGCCCCGACCGCGACGGAGCAGGGCAGACCACACTCCCTCTCTCACCCCTCAACCCCCGCGCTCTCTGCGAGGAAGTCGCCCACGAGCTCAAACCACAATTTTACGCCAGTTGCCGCAACCTTTGCACGCATTTCAACCCCCGCGTCGGGCTCGTCTGGGGCGAACCGAGACTTTTCCGCTCCGTCGTCGCTAACCTCTGCCAAAACGCTCTTCATTATTCTGATGCCTCCCATCCCAGCCAGCTTTTCATCCGCCCTAAAGGCGACCGCGTTTTGGTCGGCGTCCGCGATTACGGTCCTCGTCTTCCCGCCCCAGTCTGGCGCGCCATCAATGCAGGCAGCAGCAGCCCCACCGCCATCTCCCGCCGCCCCGGCTCCTCCGGTCTCGGCATCTTCGTCGCCGCCCAATTTGCCCGCGCTATGGGCGCCTCTCTCGGCGCCCGTCAACACTCCGACGGCGTCTCTCTATGGATCGACCTCGCAGGAAGCAAGCAGGGCAGCCTGTGGTAGCCTCACACCCTACGCCACTCGCATCCACTCCCACCCCATCCACCCCGTCCGCTTCCGCACCGGCCCTCTTCCTCATCGACGACGACCCCATTTTCGGCCGCACCCTCGCCAACTACCTTAACGCCCGTTGGTTCCGCGACGCCCAAACCGCCCTCGAAGCCCTCGCCACTCTCGCCGAAGCCGACACCAACTCCACCGCTAACTCCGAAGCCAACCCCACCACAGCCCAGCTTCCCCATGCCATCATCCTCGACCTCATCCTCGACGGCATGGGCGGCATCAGCCTCCTAAACGAACTCCAATCCGACTCCCGCCTCTCCCAAATCCCCGTCATCATCTTAAGCTCCTTCCCACCACCCGACCTCGGCCCTGCCTACGGCGTCATCGCCACCCTCGACAAGTCAACAACTACACCTTCTGAGATTCGTCATATCGTTAACCGTCAAAAAGATCAGAATCACGCCCCTGTCTTTTTGACTCAGTTAAGGAAGGAAGAAACCTTGGTTTCTTATGGAATACTATAAAGGCCCCGGCCTCGTCCTCCGCCGCACCAACTACGGCGAAGCCGACCGCATCATCGAAATCCTCACCCCAAATCCCGAGCACAGCAAAATCCGCGCCCTCGCTCGTGGCGTCAGAAAAGACAAATCCAAACAAAAAGGCGGCATCGAAATCCTCGCCGAAAACGAATTCACCATCCGTTTCAGCACTAAAACTGCCGACCCCAAGTCCTCCCTCGCCATCCTTACCTCCGCCCGGATGATCAAGTTCTACGGCGGCATCCTCACTTCCGTCACCCGCCTCGCCGCCGCCGAACGCCTCCTCAAAATCGCCTCCCGCGCCGCCGAAGAAATCGACAACCCCGAGTTCTACCGCATCTTAAAAGAAGCCTTCGCCGAACTAGAGCAGGGCGACCCGGAACGCGCCGAAGCCTGGGCCACCATGCAATTCTACGCCGCCTCTGGCCAAGACATCGACCTCTACCAAGACGTCATCGGCCGCCCCCTCGTCCTCGAAGCCCGCTACGACTGGCTACCCGACCAACGCGCCTTCAAACGCGAGGACGCGGGCGCCTTCACCCCAAAGGACATCCAATATCTCCGCACCCTTGTCTGACCCCCTCCTCCCCTCTACGAACCAGACCAAGACCCACCCCAGTCATGCTATACTATCAACATGAAAGCCAAAGCCACAAAAAACCTCAACCTCCACATCCACCCCAAGAACCTCATTGCCGGCCTCGTCGTCCTTGCTTACGCCCACGTCCTCCTACGCCCCGATTTCTACCCCAGCACCCACACCACCGCTCTTGCTCTCACCGGCCTCGCCCTCGTAGGACTTCCATTCGTCATCGAACGCCTCCTCCACATCCACATCCCCACCGCGCTCTTTGTCGCCTTTCTCCTTTTCGTCCTCGGCGGCATCTACATCGGCCACTTCCGCGCCTTCTACATCAATGTCTCCCACTGGGACAACTTCCTCCATTTCATGAGCGGCGTTTTCGCCGCCCTCATCGGCTTCTCCGTCATCAAACTCCTCCGCCGCGCCAAATCCATCCATCGCTCCGAAGCCGGCTTCTATGCTTTTGCCTCTCTCACTCTCGGCCTCGCCTCCGCCGCCGTCTGGGAAATCTTCGAGTTCCTCCTCGACCTCACTATCGGCAGCAACTCCCAACGTCACCACATCGCTGGCGCCGCCGAAGCCCTCTGCGGCCAAGCCGCACTCCATGACACCATGACCGACATCATCACCGCCGCCATCGGCGCCCTTATCATGTCGCTCATCGGTTACTACGCCATCAAACACAGCCGCAACTGGCTCAACCGCTTCCTCATCACCCCCGCCAAATAGAGCAGGGCAATCCTTCGCCACTGTCTCGAGCGGGTTCTTTCAGTCTAGTCGTGGCTTTGGAGCACAGTCTGAGGTTGGGGAATGGCAGACATCTTCCCTTGCGTCGCTTACGAGTCAGTCCTATGTCAGCCTATACCCAGATCACATTCGTCCGGGCGACCGCACCTACGGCAAGTATCCGGGCTTTTCCCTCCGCTGTGTCTACCCGTAGGGGGTGGGGAGGAGGGCGCACGCAAAAGCGCGCCTAGATCTCAAAGCTCTCACTCTCAAAATCAGCATAATACCTCCCACTCACCGCAGTAAACCGCAGCACGCTATAATCCGGATCGTCCACACCCTTCGGATAATACATCCGGTCGCCCACTTGCCAAATCTTCTTCCGCGACTCCGCATCTCGCAGCACCTCCATCGTCCCTTTCAGCATCACCCCCCGGAACCACCGCGCGTCATAAAAGTATATACACGCCTTCGGATTCCTCCGATATTGCGCCACCCGCATCGACGACGTATTCGTCGAAAAATAAAAATGCTTAATCCCATCCCGCTTTCGCACCGCCAGCATCGCCTTCGTATTCGGATACCCGTCCTCATCCACCGAGCTAATTATCGAAATCTTCGACTTATCTATCAAGTTCCCGATCGTCTTCTCTACATCCCTCATCACCATACCTCATTCTACCACGCCCCGCTTACAGCAGACTAGGAGGTTCGAGATCAAACCTCCACATACTCGTATCCACCAGCGAGAGCAGGGCAAGCAAATCCGCCCGCTTCACCGCCCGTACCACCAGCTGCCACTCAAAACTCTCCTTGCCATACTCATAAAACGCCGGCATCGGCGCCGAAATCAAAACCGGCCCCGAAACCAAAGAAACCAACCCACCCGACCCTCCAGGAGCAGAAACCTCCACCTCCGGCCCCTCCACCCCAG
>Ga0099364_10001780_pt1 | contig 34998 bp, 34 predicted proteins | sample TergutTh196P3_FD_73070 | JGI IMG/M metagenome (GOLD analysis project Ga0099364, IMG submission 73070) | Microcerotermes parvus P3 segment gut microbial communities from Pointe-Noire, Republic of the Congo - Th196 P3 | ecosystem: Host-associated > Arthropoda: Insects > Digestive system > Gut ... | reverse complement strand
GCAGATTTTGTGCCAGTCTAGGCAAAAATTTGCAGGAATACTGGGCGTATTTCAAGAATTTTTAACGACGAATGGCGCAAAATCTGCCAAAAAATGGGCGTTGAGCGGTAGTGGGAACACGCCCTAATCTTACGGGGTGCTTGATGAATGTTTCTTCCGATTTCAAAACAGGAAATGACAGGGCGCGGGTGGGATTTCCCCGACTTTATATGCGTGACGGGCGACGCGTATGTCGATCACCCGTCTTTTGGCGCCGCCATTATTTCGCGGCTTCTTGAAAGCCTCGGCTTTCGCGTCGCGATGCTGCCGCAGCCCTTGTCGGATAAAGATTTCACGCGTTTTGGCAGGCCGCGGCTCGGATTCTTTGTGACAAGCGGATGCATTGACTCGATGGTCGCAAACTACACCGCCGCGAAAAAACGCCGCAGCGACGACGCCTATACATCCGGCAACAAAGCGGGGAAGCGCCCCGACCGCGCGCTCACCGTGTATGCAAAGGCAATCAAGCGGGTCTATCCCGGCATACCGGTGATGATCGGAGGGCTTGAGGCAAGCCTTAGAAGATTCGCGCATTACGATTACTGGGATGACGAGGTGAAGCCGTCCGTCCTCATGTCAAGCGGCGCGGACTTACTTGTCTACGGCATGGGCGAGCGGCAGACAGAAGAAATCGCAAAGCGTCTTTCGGCGGGCGAAAATATAAGCGAAATGACAAACATCAAGGGCACGTGCATTTTGACGAACGGCATGGGTTTGCCGCAAAATTCTGTGAGCTGCAAGAGCTATGAAAAGGTGCGGGATGATAAGCTCAGCTACGCAAAGGCGCACCAGCTTCAGCTTATGGAGCAGGATCACGTGACAGGGCGCGCCCTTGTTCAACAGCATGGCGCCGATTTGTTTTTGGTGCAGAACCCGCCGCAGCCGCCCCTTTCTCAGGAGGAGCTCGACAAGGTTTTCGATTTGCCGTTCATGCGCATGTACCATCCAGCTTATGAGGCTTACGGCGGCGTAAAGGCGATTGAAGAGGTGGAGTTTTCAATCATGCACAACCGCGGCTGCTTCGGCGGATGCGCTTTTTGCTCCATCGCGTTTCATCAGGGCAAAAGCGTCACGGCAAGAAGCCGGGGCTCCATCTTAGCCGAAGCCGTAAGGATGACGAAGAACCCGCGGTTTAAGGGGTATATACACGATGTTGGGGGCGCTACTGCAAATTTCAGGAAGCCATCCTGCAAGCGACAGCTTGAAAAGGGGATGTGCAAAAACCGCCCGTGCCTTGCCCCGAGACCGTGCCCGAACCTTGAAATCGGCCACTCGGAGTACCTTGAAATACTCAGGGATTTGCGAAAACTCCCCAAAGTAAAGTCGGTGTTTGTGAGAAGCGGGCTTCGGTATGACTACATCAACCTTGATAAAAAAAGCGAGTTTTTAAACGAGCTTGTAGCGCACCATGTGAGCGGGCGGCTGAAGGTAGCGCCTGAGCACTGCGCCGCCGCGGTGCTTGACTGTATGGGAAAGCCTCATATCGCGGAGTTTGAGCGGTTCTCGGAGAAATTTTACGCGGCGACAAAAAAGGCGGGGAAAAAGCAGTATCTTGTCCCGTACCTGATGTCGTCGCACCCGGGCGCCACGCTAAAGGACGCCGTAACGCTTGCGCTATACTTGAAAAAACACAAGCTTCGCCCCGAACAGGTTCAGGATTTCTACCCAACGCCCGGAACGTCGTCCACCTGTATGTTTTACACGGGACTTGATTCTAGAACATTAAAGCCCGTATATGTTGCGAAGGACGCCGAAGAAAAGGCGATGCAGCGGGCGCTTTTGCAAGCCTTCGACCCGAAAACCCACAAGCTTGCAAGAGAAGCCCTCATCAAAGCGGGAAGAAGAGATTTGATTGGCAACGCGCCGGGGTGCTTGGTTCCCGCAAGACGTTGAGCGTCCTTTTAAATTTTAATATTTTCCTGCCGTTTATTCGATAGGGGCTGTTGACACGAGAACGCCTCCAAGCTTGGAAGCGTTCTGTTTCGTTTAACTTATTGACAGGTTTCTAAAGCAATAAAATAATTGACAAAAGAAAGATATTATGTTACGATATTTATAATAATATGATCGAGCTAGAAACAACGAATGCCGGCACAGACGAGGGAAGATGATAATGGAAAAAGATTACACAATCGGAATAGACGCGGGCGGAACAAAAGTGGCCTACGGCCTTTTTGACGGGCGCGGCGTTATGATTGACAGAATGCAGCATCCAACAAACGCCGCCGATGACGGCCCCGGGTTTTCCGATACGGTCATCGAAAACGTCAAAACGATTTTAAACAAAAACAATCTTGCTTTCGATTTGCTTTTGGGCGTGGGCATTTGTATGCCGTCGTTTATTCTATACGACAAGGGGCATATACTAATGACCTCCGCCATGACCGGGATTAAGGATTTTCACATGCTCGATTACATGCAAAAACGACTGCCCACCCGTATCGTGCTTGACAACGACGCGAACGGCGCGGCTCTTGCGGAGCACCGTCATGGCGCTGGGCGCGGCACGCGGCATATGGTGTACATTGTAATCGGCACGGGGCTTGGCAGCGGCATCATCATTGACGGCAAGCTGTTCCACGGCTCTTACGGATGGGCCGGCGAATGCGGGCATATGCTGGCGACGCCGGGCGAAGGCGTGATGTGCGGCTGTGAAAACAGCGGGTGTTATATGTCCTACACTTCCGGTAAATTTATTCCGGCGCATACCGGGTTGGGGCTGGATCGCGGAATACAAAGCGCGTTGAACGCGAAAACCGTCGACGGCTTCATTTTAGGGCAAGCCTATAAAAGCGGCGACGCTCTGGCTGTTAAAATCATAGAGCAGATGGCGCATTATCTCGCGCTCTGCGTGTATAACATTTATCAGGTGCTCAATATTGATACATTTGTGTTTGGAGGCGGTCTTGCCGGATTGGGGGACGTACTGTTCGGGCGCGTGCGCACACAGTTCGATCAATACAACCGTCTGCCGATGCCGGTACACTTCAAAATGGCGGAGCTAAAAAAGGATTTCGGCGTTATCGGAGCCGCGGAATTTATTAAGGGGGATATGGTATGAGCGAACACTTCGGAGCGCTAAACCCGCGCACGGAAAAGATGCGCAGCCGTATACTCTCGGCGCAGCCCGCTATATGCACCGAACGCGCGATGCTCACCACCGACAGCTACCGCAGCCATGAGCAGGAGCAGGTGGTGCTCAAGAGGGCCTACATGCTGGACCATGTACTGCGCGGAATGTCTATTTATATCGACCCCGACGGACTGATTGTGGGAAACCAGGCGTCCGCGGACCGCGCCGCGCCTATCTTCCCGGAATACGCGATGGACTGGGTAGTCGCGGAGCTTGATGATTTTGACAAACGCGAGGGCGACCGGTTTGCCATAACAGAGGAAAACAAGAGGATACTGCGAGAAATTTACCCCTATTGGAAAAACCGTACCCTCAAGGACAAAGGCTATGCCGCGTTTCCTGATTGCGCGCGGACATTTTACGATCTTGGCATTATCAAAACCGAGGGCAACATCACGTCGGGCGACGCCCATGTGGCGGTGGACTACGCCCGGGTTTTACGCGAAGGGCTGTCAGGTGTGCGCGGGCGTGTGCTGAAAGCACAGTCGGCGCTTGAGCTTTACCGCTTCGAGGATTTGAAAAAGAGCTATTTTTACCGCGCAATACGCATCGTTTTGGATGCTGTGGAGGCTTACGCGCTGCGTTTCGCAGCGCTTGCCGAGGAGCAGGCGGGCGCCGAAACGCCTAGGCGCGCGGCGGAGCTTACGGAGATTGCCCGCATTTGCCGCAAAGTACCTATGCAGCCGGCCGAAACCTTTCATGAGGCGTTGCAGAGCGTATGGTTTTTGCATCTTATTCTCCAGATCGAATCGAACGGTCACTCGCTTTCCTATGGGAGGTTTGACCAGTACATATACCCATATTATCAAAAAAGCAAAGCGGACGGCATGACTGACGAGAAGGCGTGTGAGCTGCTGGAAAACCTTTGGCTGCGCACTTTTACGATAAATAAAATAAGAGCATGGTCGCACACCCGATTTTCGGCGGGAAGCCCGCTTTATCAAAACGTAACCATAGGCGGACAGACGACGTCCGGGAAAGACGCCGTTAACGAGGTCAGTTATATGGTTTTGCGCACGGTGGCGCGCTGTCACCTGCCGCAGCCCAACCTGACCGTGCGATACCACAAAGGGCTGAGCGACGCGTTCATGCGCGAATGCATCCAGGTTATACGCTGCGGCTTCGGTATGCCTGCGTTTAACAATGACGAAATCATCATCCCGTCATTTTTAGATTTAGGAGTCAAAAGGGAGGACGCCTACAATTACAGCGCGATTGGCTGCGTGGAGGTGGCGGTGCCCGGTAAATGGGGCTATCGATGTACCGGCATGAGCTTCCTCAACTTCCCGAAAACGCTGATGATTGCGCTCAACGACGGTGTTGACATCGAAAGCGGCAGACGCATCTGCGAAGGGTCGGGGCACTTTCTGGATATGGAAAGCTTCGACGACGTCATGCGCGCGTGGGATGTGTTTGTGCGGGAATTTTGCCGGCAGGCGGTGGTGCTTGATTCCTGCGCCGATATGGTGCTTGAGCAGGAGGCGCCCGATATTCTCTGCTCCTCGCTGACCGACGACTGCATCGGACGCGGCAAGCATCTCAAGGAGGGCGGCGCCGTCTACGACTTCATCAGCGATTTGCAGGTGGGCATCGCAAATCTCGGCGATTCGCTTGCCGCTATTAAAAAAAGCGTATACGAGGATAAGAGCGTTTCTCGAAAGGCGCTTTGGCGTGCGCTGCTTTGCGATTTCGACGGCGAAGAGGGCGAACGCATCCGCCGGATTCTGCTGGCGGCGCCCAAATACGGAAACGACGACGATTATGTCGACAGGCTTGTAGTCGAGGGGTACGACAGCTACATCGATGAGATATTAAAGCACAAAAACACCCGCTTTGGGCGCGGGCCTATCGGCGGCGGATATTACGCGGGGACTTCATCGATTTCCGCAAACGTGCCTCAGGGCGCCGGAACCTGCGCGACGCCGGACGGACGCCACGGCGGCGAGCCGCTGGCCGAGGGTTGTTCCCCCTCGCATGGCGCGGATAAAAACGGCCCGACCAGCGTGTTCAAATCGGTATCAAAGCTGCGCGCCGAAAAAATCACCGGCGGCGTCCTGCTCAATCAAAAGGTATCGCCCGAGATGTTGTCAAAGCCGCGGGACGCCGATAAGCTGATCATGCTTTTGAGAACCTTCTTTGATTTGCTTAAGGGGTTTCATGTGCAGTACAATGTGGTTTCGCGCGAAACTCTTTTGGATGCACAAACGCATCCTGAAAAGCACACCAACTTGATTGTCCGCGTCGCCGGGTACTCTGCGTTTTTCAACGTGTTGTCCAAGCAGACGCAGGACGACATTATTGCAAGAACAGAACAGACCCTCTAATCAATTGAAATCTTGTTGACCGTAACGCCGTTTTCTTTTAAAAAGCGTTCGGTTTCCCGCAAAATCTTATTGTCGGTATATACAATACTGACCTGTCCGGTCGAAAGCAGGCATACGGCGCCTTTATGTGAAAATTTTTGCGACTCTGTCAAAACAATGATGCGCGCCGCTTGCTTTGCCATACCCTGAACGCATTCTGCGCGCATGTGGTCGTTATTAGTAAACCCGTACCCCGAGTTAAAACCGTCGGTACCGATAAATAGCTTATCCACGAAAAAGGCCTCGATGCATCTTCGCGCAATCGGGCCGACCATTACCTGCGCCTCGTTTTGGTAATCGCCTCCAATCAACACGATTTTTGCGCTCGGAATTTTTCGCACATAATCTGCAATAAACGCAGAATTTGTAATGATGGTGACGTCTCGTTTTGTCTTTGCAAGCTCCGCGGCAAGAATCGCGCAGCAGGAACCGTTTTCAATCATTACGATTTCGCCGTGCTGTACGGTTGCGGCGGCGGCCTTTGCTATTTTGAGCTTGGCTTCGTAATGATACGCAAGGCGGTTGTTGATATCGTCGCCGGAGCTTAAATAAGCAAACCCGTGCTCACGTTTGATAAGCCCTTGTTCCACAAGATGATCTAAATCCTTACGTATTGTTACCTTTGAAACCTTTAACATATCTGAAAGCTTTGTAACCTCCAGACGCTGGCGCTCCGCCAATATTTCAAGAATATTTGATTGTCGCGTCGTCATTGCAATCCCCCATTTGTAACCGGCCGGGCTTCCGTTCCTATTCAATCAAGTTGATTTTCATAATCCCGCCGCGCATAAATAACACGCGCAATCGTAATGCGTTTTTGCGCTTCGTCTACATAATAAAACATAAGGTAATTTTGCACCGGTATACGGCGGTACTCCTGTTGCAGCGGTCTGATCGGGTGATAGGCGGAGTAGGCATAAGGGAAATCCGTCAGTTTTTCAGCGGCTTCCACCATTTCATTTGCCAACCGTTCCGCCGCGATTGGGTTAGATAGTTTGTGGCTTATATACCACGCAATATCAATCATGTCCTGCTTTGCTATCGGCAGATATTCCAGGCTATACATCCTCCGCTCCAATCGCGTCTTTCATGGCCTTTAATACATCTTTAGAAGAAAACCGCTCTTTTGTTGCCCTTGCCTCGCGCTCGGCTTCCTGCAACTTAATGAACACTTCACTTTCAAATTGCAGATTTTCATATGCTTCCATACTTAACACAACCATATCGCCATAGCCGTTTTTTGTGAGGAAAACAGGCTGGGCAGTTTCGTGTACAATCTTTGATATTTCAGTAAAGTTATTTCTAAGGTCTGATACAGGTCTAATTGTATTCATGTTGCCACCTCCGCTAATATTTTATCATAATTATGATAAAATATCAAGGCGTATTCATTTCAAGTTGATTTCATTTGCTTAACTTTTTGTCCGAAAATCTGTTGACTTCCCGACACGCATATCATCATATGCACATATAATGCAATAGCAATCATTTATATGTTTTTTACAGGAGGTTTTTCTATTGCAGATTTTTGTGAAGCTGCCCACAGGCAGAATACTCACGCTTGAGGTCGAACCGACAGATACGATAGATTCTATTAAGGCAAAAATACAGGAAAAAGAGGGAATCCCCCCGGAACGTCAACGTTTGTTTTTTGAGGACATAGAGCTAAAGGGTGACAAAACACTTTCCGACTATTGCATCAATAAGGAATCTACGCTGGTCCTGGTTGTTGTGCCGCCGCCTTCCCCCGAAAAGTGTAAAAGATGCTGCCGCTGCAAGCGTCGCTGCTGTAAATGTTGTTGCAGATGTAAGCGCATGCATCAGCCGTCGTCCGATGATTAGGATATTACTGCGAAAAATACACGATGCCGCCCGAGTGCAAAAATCGCCAAAAAAGCGGGCTGTTCGCTTTATGTGAACAGCCCTAATAACTGTATAATGTTACAGCGTTAAGAATAAGGTTGCAATTTTCGGAAGACGGCTTGGATTTTCATATAATCCTGCCGTCTTAATTTGATGTGGCCGTAGGCTATGCGGGGTTCGGAGCGCTTGTAGGGCAAACATCCGCGCATGCGCCGCAATCGATGCAGCCTTCCGCGTCGATTACGTATTTGCCGTCGCCCTCTGAAATTACGCTTGTGGGGCACTCGGGTTCGCAAGCGCCGCAGTTGATGCATTCGTCGTTGATATAATATGCCATGTAAAAAACCTCCTTAATATTTCTGGGCCAATTATTATATTATCATAATTTATTTAAATTGCAATATATTTTTTATTTCTCACTGGCTTTCTCGGGCGCCGGTTTTTTCTGATCGCGCAACGTCTTTATATCATCGCGGTGGAACACGGACGGAGTAGCCGAAGCACCTGTGTTTTTATCAAGGTTCACTTTCAAAAGACCGGTCAAAAGACTCACCTCGCAAATGGTGCCGCGGCCCTCGGGGGTTTGCACGATGCTGCCCGTGCGCGGCGTCCTGCGAAGCAAGTCCTCGTATGCGTTCTGCTCGTATTTTAAGCAGCACATCAGCCTGCCGCACGTCCCCGATATTTTGGAAGGGTTAAGCGACAGGCCCTGTTCCTTTGCCATTTTAATCGAAACGGGCTGGAACTCGCCTAAAAAAGTGGAGCAGCAAAACTCGCGGCCGCAAATGCCAAGCCCGCCAAGCATCTTCGCTTCGTCGCGGACGCCGATTTGCCGAAGCTCGATCCTAGTCTTTAAAACGGACGCCAAATCCTTTACAAGCTCACGGAAATCGACCCTGCCGTCGGCGGTGAAATAAAACAAAATCTTATTGTTGTCAAAGGTGTATTCAACGTCTATCAGCTTCATGTCAAGGTTGTGGCGGAGAACCTTTTCAGTGCAGACCTCGAACGCGTACTGCTCTTTTTCGCGGTTTCGGCGCATCTGCTCAACGTCGGCGTCGGTCGCGATGCGAAGAACCGGCTTTAACGGCTGGCTCCATTCCTTTTCATCGATAAAGCGCCCCGCTACGACGACTTCGCCGCATTCTGTGCCGCGAACCGTTTCAACGATAACGTTCTGCCCTTTTTGCACCTCGACCCCATTTGGATCAAAATAATATATTTTCCCCGCGCTTTTGAAACGCACGCCTATAATCTCGGTCATTGTAATCTCCCAATTTAATCGTATAATTTAGCCGTAAGCATCGCGGTCATCAACAGACCGCCGATATTCTGCGAAAGCCCCGCTCTTAAATCGTCGGCGGCCTTTGCGATATCCATTAGCCTTAACACGGCTTCATTCCCGCTTCCGGCGCCCTCTTTCGCAAGGGATAAAGCCTTAAGCGATGCTGTATGGCGAACAGCTTTCAAAAGCCGGTCAAAACCGGCGCGGTCGCGTTCATAAGGCACAAACGCCGCCAATACCGAAAGCTCTTTTCCGGATAAAAGCGCCGCTACAATTTCTTCTGCCTTGCCCTGAAGCTCATGGTCGGCGTCGCTTAGGAATTCTTCAGCCTTATCCCTTGGAGAAACCGCGCTGACCCTTGAAAGCACCGTATCCAAAAGGGCGGACTTGTTGTCGCAGATTAAGATAAACGCGGTACTGCCCGGCGGTTCCTCGATGATTTTTAAAAGCGCGTTTTGTGCAGCCACAGTCATATTTTGCGCGTTTTCTAAGATAATAACCTTAGCTTCCGCCTCGTTCGGACGGATGTACGCCTTTTGGCGTATATCCCGTACTAAATCCACATGGAACGAGCGTGAGCTTTCGCCTCCCGAATAAACTAAAATGTCGGGGTGGATATCCTTGTCCGCTTTTTTGCAATCGCGGCACTGTCCGCATGGGGCGTTTTCAGCGCGGCAAAGGACGGCTTTTGCGATCTCTTTCGCGTATGAAAGGCCGCCGTGTGCGCTTTCAATAAGCATCGCATGGGACATCCGTTCGGTATTATAATTTGACAAATTGCTCCACATCCAGAATAAATACGGTGGCTCCGCCTACCTGAACCTCGATCGGCATTGACGAAAACATGCCGGCTCCATACGACGCGGAGGTCGGTACCATTTGTTTTCTCGTCTTACTGTTTTTATCAAGGATATCAAGTACGTCGTCTACTTTTTCATCGTCGGTGCCGACGATAAATGTGGTGTTGCCGGACATCAGAAAACCGCCCGTGGTCGCAAGCTTCGTTACGGAAAAGTTTGCCTTCGTCAAAGCCCGCGAAACCTTAGAACTGTCGTCGCCCGACACGATTGCCAGAACAAGCTTCAATATTACCGCTCCTTTCAGAGATAACGCTATAAGAACCTGTCTTCAATAACGAAAAGTGCCGACGCAGCGAAGCGATTTTTTCGTAGTGCAAGGCAAATTTTTAAAGTAATGCTTTGTGCATTGCAAGAAAATTTAACGACGCAATGCGGAAAAATCGCCGCTGAGGTGGTGCTTTGAGTATTGAAGATGGGTTCTAATTTATATTACCACATTGAGGCTTAAAATTCCATACCTTTTAAGGAGGTTCAGTAAATTTTCATCTATTACCTCACCGGGTATGACCTGCGGGATTCCCGGCGGGCACGGCGCGATAAAGGAGCCCGCCGTTTTAAAAGCGGCTTCTTCAACAGGGATTTCCATAGTATCCGCAAAGACGGATTCACGCAGGCTCATAGCTTGTTCCGGCTCGGCGCACACGTTCTCACGGACCGGTAACGCAGGCTTTTGCTTTATGCTTTTTAGAAAATCCTCTAAGCGTTCAAAATCTTTTGGCCTGTTGTACGGGCTTGCCATCAGCACGCAGAAGCGGTCGTCCGTCATCTCGGGCTCTATGCCGCGGCTTCGTATCATGGCTTCAAACTCCCCGCGCGTATATCCCGCCCCGAAAAATCCAAGCGACAGCTTTAGCGGGTCGCGCATACCGCTTGGAACGGCGAACCCTTTTTGTATCGCGATTGTTTCGAGTTTTGAGAGCATATCCATTGTTTCTGAAAGCTTGGATGAAAAATCGCTTTCAAGGGCTCTAAGCGCTGTGTCGGCGGAGAGCATGACAAGGTAGCCCGGGCTTGTGGAGCCGAATATGCTCATGAGCCGTTTTGCGTTTTTTGTAAAGCTTTGGTTTTTTATGTGCAGCATGGCGCCGCCTGTGAGGACCGGCATTGTTTTGTGAAGCGAATCGGCGCACATATCGGCGCCAAGCTTGAGCGGGTGCAGCGACGGCGACAGGAAAGCCGTGTGCGCGCCGTGTGCGTTGTCGACAAGCAGCGGCACGCTAAATTCGCGACAGACTTCGCTTATAGACGAAATGTCGCAGGTAACGCCGTAGTAATCGGGGCTTGTCAAGTACACGGCCTTTGCATCCCTGTTTGCGGAAATCGTTTTACGGATTTCACCTGCCGTGACAGGCTTAGCAAGCCCGGTCATGCCGTCGTACTGTGGGAACACCCAAACCGGGGTTACGTCTAAAAGCGCCATCGCGTTCACGGCGGAGATATGGCAGCCCCGGGCGGCTATAAGCTTATCGCCGGGCTTTAACGCAAGCGCCAGCAATGTCTGGATGCACAAGCTCGCCCCGCCCGCGCTCAAAAGCGACAAGTCGCTTTTGTAGAGGCGCGCGAAGCGCGCCTCTAGCTCCGCGATAGCGGAGCGCGGGCGGTAAAGCTCGTCCAATCCGGGGATTTCCGTTACGTCATACAGCGCCGCCCGCCCTAAAAGCGGAAGGCTTCCCTTATGGCCAGGCATATGAAACCGCGACATGTCTTTTCCAATATACTCCTCAACAGCGGAAAACAGCGGCGTGTTCATGTCTTCAGCTTTCTCTTTAAAACGCGGAGCCACTCGCTTATATCAATGGCCTTATCAACCAGCCTTTCGGTAAGCGGCCTGTACTTGCGGTCAAATTCGCCGCAAAGCTCATCCAGTGTGCCGTTAAAGCCTTTTTTAAAACGGTAAATCCCGTAAAGCGGGTTGCTTTTATCTTCAATATTTCCGGATACGCCCTGAAAATCATATACCGTACAGCCGGTTTCAAGCGCCCATTTGATCATTTCCCACTGCAAAAGGTAAGGCGCCATCACGTTGCGGTGCGCATTGTCCGACGCGCCGTAAATATAACAGGTTTTCCCCGCGTAATTGGTGGAGATTGCGCCTGCAACAGGCCTGCCCTCGTAATAGGCCATGTAAAGCCTGCAATGGTCGCAAAGTCCGTCTATCATGCGTTCAAAGTACGCTTTCGGGCGCGTTGCGAAACCGTCGCGCTCGCCCGTTGCCTTCATGATCCTTAAAAAATCGTCAAGGGATTCCTTGCCGCAAACTTTTACCTCAACATTGTGCTTTAACGCCACACGGATGTTATAACGCGTCTTTTGCGCAAGGTTCATGAACAGCGCTTCCTCGCCGCGTCCCTTTAAATAAAGCCTGTAATTAAACCGCGCCTGTATCGTCTCAAACCCGTCGCCGCCTTTGTTCTGCACAAAACCCATAGAGTGCATCAAAGATAAAAAACGCGCGTCCGATTGGTGGACGTCAGGGTCTATTTTGTAAGTGTAGGCTCGGTGCTTACTTGCAAGAGAATCAACGCCCAGCATCAGGTCGTCCATGACCTCGCGGTCATACAGATCGCAAACCGGGCCGCGTGGCGCGTACAAAAAGCTTGCGTTAAAAAACGGCACTTTTTGCATCAAAATGCTCACGCCGCCCACAATACCGCCCGAAGCATCCCGTGAAACGACAACGGCGTGGCCCCAGTTGTTTTTAACGCCATGCCACAAAACGGACTGGGTTATGCTTCCCATCGGGTGGCTTTTTACAAAATCCTCATATTCGCCGTATAGCTCCGGCTTTAATATTTCCGCCAAACCGTCATTCCTCCAGTATCATAAGATTGCGTATAAGCACGTCCTTGCCACGCCAGCCATAAGGCTTTTCAGCAATCAATGCGTCAATGTTCTCAAGCGATAAAACAGGCGTGATGTTCTTATAAAACGCGTCGATTTCCGTCAAAGGCGCATCCCGGTTTAACGGGCACGCGTCCATGCAAATATCGCAGCCAACAACCATGCCGCCGGCTTTCAGCGACCCGCGCTCCCAGTCGGTGAGCACGCCTTTTTTCTGGGTGATGTAAGAGAGGCAGCGGGTTTTGTCAAAGGCCGCCGTATCAGACAGCGCGCCTGTCGGGCACGCGGCGGAGCAGCGTCCGCAAAGCGGACAGCTTTCCGGCTTCGGCATGTCGTGCGTAAGCGCAAGCGACGTCACGATTGCGCCGATAAAGACCATTGACCCATACAGATCGTGGATGAGCATGCCGTGGCGCCCGATCACGCCAAGGCCGCACCTATGAGCCGCCACAACCTCGCGTATGGGGGAGGAATTAACAAACGATACAAATTCCTCTCCGGGATATTGCAGCTTTAAATCCGTAGACATACCGGCTAAAATTTCACCGGCAATTTTGTGGTAATTATCTAAACACGCGTACCTTGCGGTGTTTCGTCCATTTAACTCGCCCGTATAATACGGGAACAGCACGGCTATGACCGTTTTCGGGTTTTTAGGCAGCAAATGGCGCTTTTTGCTGTCTTTATGCACAAGGCCATCGTCAAAGCGGCAGCATCCCGCGGCTGTGCCGCGTATTACTGCCCGCAGCATTTTTTATATTTTTTGCCGCTGCCGCACGGGCACGGCTCGTTGCGTCCGACCTTTTCGGATTTCCTGATGGCGGGCGCCTGCTTCACGGTCCCGTCGCCGCCGCGTCCCGCGGCTAAGGGCCTTGCGACCTGCTGGCGCTTTGTGTCCTCCTCGCGGCGGATCTTAAACAGGAACAGCATCTTCACCGTGTCCTCACGGATGGTGTCGATCATCGCGTCGAACATCTCAAAGCCCTCGAGCCTGTACTCGACGACCGGGTCTCTCTGGCCATACCCGCGCAGGTAGATGCCGCGTTTTAGTTCGTCCATCGCGTCGATGTGGTCCATCCACTGGGAATCCACGTTTTTAAGCAGGATCACGCGCTCCATCTCGCGCATGATATCGAGCCCGTATTCTTTTTCACGCGCCTCATACCGGGCGTGGGCTTTTTCGCATAACCCGGCGCGGATATCATCCCTGCCGGTGCTTATAAGCTGGTCTTGCGTGTACCTAAAATCCTCGTCGCCTGTAATCCAGCCGAGGAAATGGTCGCGCAGTCCTGCCAGGTTCCAGTCGTCGCCGACGTCGGTATCCGGGACGTAAAGCCCCATCGCCGAATCGATTACGTCGTCGATCATTTTTTGTATAAACTCCGACAGATCGTCGCCGTCGAGCACCTTTGCGCGCTGCCCGTAAATGAGCTCGCGCTGGCGGTTCATGACGTCATCGAAATCAAGCACCGATTTGCGGATGCTGAAGTTCCTGCCCTCGACCTTGTGCTGCGCCGATTCAATCTGGCTTGTGAGCATCTTGTTTTCAATCGGTATATCCTCTTCGATGTTCAGCATATCCATGAGGTTTTGGATTTTTTCGCCGCCGAACAGGCGCATCAAATCGTCCTCAAGCGAGAGGAAGAAACGCGTCGCGCCCGGGTCGCCCTGACGCCCGCTGCGTCCGCGGAGCTGGTTGTCTATGCGCCTTGACTCGTGGCGTTCCGTGCCGATGATGTAAAGCCCGCCCGACCCAATAACCTTTTTCGTTTCGCCTGAAATCTCCGCTTTATATTTTTCGGTGAGCTCACGCATACGCTTTCTCGCGGTTATGATCTCTTCGTCGTCCGTCTCGGAAAAGCCGGTGGCCTCGACGATCAGCTCCTCGCTGAAGTCGTCCTTGCGCATAGCGGATTTCGCCATGAACTCGGCGTTGCCGCCAAGCACGATGTCGGTTCCGCGCCCCGCCATGTTCGTGGCGATGGTCACAGCCCCGGGCTTACCCGCCTGCGACACGATCTCGGCTTCCTTTTCATGGTATTTCGCGTTTAGCACCTCGTGGGGAACGCCGCGTTTTCTGAGCATTTTACTTAAAAGCTCCGACTTTTCGATCGAGATGGTGCCGACAAGTACCGGCTGCCCTGTTTTATGCGCTTCAATGATATCCTCTATGACGGCGTTGAATTTCGCTTTTTCCGTTTTATACACAACGTCGGGGAAGTCCTCGCGGCAAATCGGCTTGTTCGTCGGGATTTCAATCACGTCAAGCTTATAAATCTCGCGGAACTCGTTTTCTTCGGTGAGGGCCGTGCCGGTCATGCCGGAAAGCTTGCGGTACATCCTGAAATAATTCTGGAACGTGATTGTCGCAAGGGTTTTCGATTCGCGCTCGACCTTTACCTTTTCCTTGGCCTCGATGGCCTGGTGCAGCCCCTCGTTGTAGCGGCGGCCCAGCATCAGGCGCCCTGTGAACTCGTCGACGATGATGACCTCGCCGTCCTTTACGACGTAGTCCACATCGCGCTGCATGATGCCGCGCGCCTTTATCGCCTGGTTGATGTGATGCTGGAGCGTGACGTTGTCGCCGTCCATCAGGTTTTCGAGGTTAAAATATTTCTCGGCTTTTCTAACGCCGGATTTAGTAAGGTTCGCGGTCTTTGCCTTTTCATCGACGAGGACGTCGCCCTCGTGGAGCTCGTCGGTGTCCTCCTTTGAATCGAGCTCCGTGACCTTCGTGACGGAAAGCGTCGCCGCGAACCGGTCGGCGGTTTCGTACAAATCCGTGGATTTGTCGCCCTGCCCCGATATGATAAGCGGCGTTCTTGCCTCGTCGACTAAAATCGAGTCGACCTCGTCGACGATGGAGTAGTGAAATTCGCGCTGGACTTTATCGGCTTTATAAATCACCATGTTGTCGCGCAGATAATCAAACCCGAACTCGTTGTTTGTGCCGTATGTGATGTCGGCGCCGTAAGCCGCGCGGCGCTCGTCGTTTGAAAGCCCATGGACCACAAGCCCCACGGAAAGCCCCAAAAACTTGTAAAGCTTGCCCATCCATTCGGAGTCGCGCTTTGCAAGGTAATCGTTGACCGTGACGATATGCACGCCGTTGCCGCAAAGCGCGTTTAAATAAGCGGGAAGCGTAGCGACAAGGGTTTTGCCTTCACCTGTTTTCATTTCGGCTATGCGGCCCTGATGGAGCACGATTCCGCCGATTAGCTGGACATAAAAGTGGCGCATCCCTAAAACGCGCTCGCTTGCTTCGCGGCAGCAGGCAAACGCGTCGGGCAGGATGTCGTCGAGCGTTTCGCCGTTTTTAAGCCGCTCCTTGAGCTTTGCAGTAGTCGAGCGCAAATCCTTGTCGCTCATGGCCTTATAAACATCGCCTAAAGCCTCAATCTTTTTTGCTAAGGGCTCGATGCGCTTTAATTCCTTGTCGGAGTAGCTGCCGAATATTTTTTTCAGAACACCCATAATCAATCGTCATTCCTTTCGCCGATGGCTTGCTTCGCAAGCGCGTGAACGGCATATGATATGAACGAATGCAAACGAAGTTTACGTGCAGTTCACACAGCCTAACAGGCTATCGCTCATATTTTTTCATATAAATCATTCTACCAGCTTATTGTAACGTAAAGTGCAGTTGCGTGTCAAACGCATGAAACGGTTTTCTTGGTACTTTTCACCATTTGATCGATTTTAGAATAGTATATGCATAGAAACTATGCGTATAAACAATGTAGGGGGACTATATATGAAATCAGAAGAAAAAGCCCTGCGGTTTTTCCTTGGAGCAAACACACCGCAAGGCTTTGTGTCGCGTTTTGATCATTTATCCGATAAAACGGACGATTTCCGTCTGCTGATCGTAAAAGGCGGCCCCGGAAGCGGGAAGTCCACGATGATAAAAAAAATAGCGAGGGAATATGGCGATGAAAAAACAGAGTGGATTCATTGCTCATCGGACTGTGACTCCCTCGACGGCATCCTCTGCCACAACCGTAAGTTCGCGATTTTAGACGGAACCGCGCCCCATGTCCTTGAGCCAAGATATCCCGGCGCCGTGGAATCAATCATCGACGTCGCCTCCTGCTGGAACGAGGATGCGCTGTTCGCATGCCGCCATGACATCAAAGCGCTTTCGAAAAGCTGTTCTTTATGCCATGAGCAGTCATGCAGGTTTTTGTCGGCGGCTTCGTCACTGCTTGGGGATACATACCGGCTGTCGCTGGGAGCGGTCAACACCGCGAAGCTTTCGGCTTACGCCTCAAGGCTCTGCGGCCGTGAGTTTAAAAACAAAGGCACTGGCAGAGGCGATGAAAGGACACGGTTTTTCTCGGCGGTGACAAACAAGGGCGTCACTATGTTTACCGATACGGCAAAGCTACTCTGCGACAGGATATACCTTGTAAACGACGATTACGGCGCGGTTTCCCGCATTTTGCTCACAAGCGCGCGCGCGGCGGCGCTTGAGGCGGGATACGACGTGATCAGCTGTTACTGTCCGATGTCGCCTTATGAAAAGCTCGAGCATTTGTTTATCCCCAAGCTTTCGCTTGGATTCATGACCTCAAACCGCTTTCACGATTACAACAACGACATTGACGCGTACCGCATCGTAAACTGTCTGCGGTTCAGCGATATTTCAACGCTCAAGGAATGCAAAAAGCGGGTCAATTTCAACCGCAAGGCGGCAATGCAGATGACGGATAAAGCATCCGAGCTGTTAAAAGAAGCGAAAAAGCTGCACGACGAGCTTGAAAGCTATTACACCGCCGCCACCGATTTCGATAAGCTCGACGCGCTTACCGGCGTGGTGATAAATAAAATAAAGAAGTTTTAAACGATTATCTCACAATCTTGAAATGTGAGCTTCAGCCACGCCTCATCCACGGTTGAAAGGCCCGAGCGCTGAACGTTTAAGCTTGTAAGGCGCGAAAGCGTTATCATCTCGCGTATATTTCCGATTTGATTGCCGGAAAGATCGAGCGACACAAGCGCGGTATGCCTTTTAAGCGGAGAGACGTCGGTAATTTGGTTGTTTGATACAGACAAATTCGAAAGCCTGTTCCGCGACGGGAACGCAGGCGCCCCGGCAATCAAATTTCCTGAAAGATTAAGCTCCTCCAGTCTGTTCAGCTTTGCGATCGGGGATATATCATAAATTTCGTTTTTAGCGGCGCTGAGCGCGAAGAGGTCGCGCATTCCCGAAAGCGGCGACAAATCGGAGACCCGGTTGCCGTTTATGATAAGGGTGCGCATCTTCGAAAGCCCTTTAATCGGCGATAAGTCGGATACATCGTTAAATGCGATATCCAGGTTCATCATCTCGCTCAAGCCTGAAAGCGGCGTTAAGTCGGCAATCTGGTTTTGCGAAATATAAAGCCGCTGAAGACTGCTAAGATGAGAAAGCGCCGTGATGTCGGAGATTTGGTTGTGGTTTAGCCACAGCCTTTGAAGCTTCGGATTATTCGCAATCGGGGAAATATCTTCGATACGGTTATAAGCAAGCGATAGCTGCGTAAGCTCCGGCAGCGAAGCGAGCATGGAAATATCGCTTAAGCCCGACGATGAAATCTCAAGCCGGGTGAGCGTGGTAAGCGACGATATCTCTGAAAAATCACCGGTCATGGGACATGAAAGCGTTAGCAGATTAAGCTTGGGAAAACCGCCTATGCCCCGGATTGAGGGGAGGCGCGTATCGTGGATATTTAGCTCTAAAAGCCCCTCAAGGCCGGAAATCGCGGTCAAATCGGGCAGGTTTAAGTTTTCAAGCGATAGCGATTCAAGGCGCGGGATTTTAGAAAGCTGTGAGAAATCCGTGATGTTGGGGTTGTTGTATAAAGCCACGCTTTTAAGCGCCGGAACGAAAGCAAGCGGGGAGATATCGCCGATTTCGCTGCCGCTAAGCTCAAAACTTGTAAGCCGCGGGAAGTGCTCGAAATCCTCAAGGCTTTCAATCTGTCCGGGCACAGGGTACCGGTAGCTGTTGTTGTTGTATCTTACGCCGTCACGCTCAACACCAAACGAGCGGAATATGTTGAGCTCGCCCGAAAAAATATCGCCGCCGGGCTTATCCAGTATGGCCCTGACGGTAGCCTCTAAAACAGGGTCCTGCCATTCAAATACATAATTGCTCCGATGCCTTGCTTCCCCGCCGGGGGAACAGGCGGCAAGGCTCGTAAAAATGACCGTCAGGACAGAGAGCAACAACAGTTTTTTCATAGAAGCGCCCATTCCTTTCGCGAGATTTAGAGGGCACAAAACGCCCATAAAAAGGAATGGGCGTTTTTTTACATTAACAGCGGATATGATCGCGGTTTTTATGATTTTACCGGGAAGACTGCCCGGATGATTTATCAATGATTTTCTTGACAGGGCCGCATATGGCGGCGCAGCAGATAGCGCCGAGCAGCGCTTCGGGTATGCCGTTTGTAAGCACTACGCCGCCCAAAACCGTAAATAAAAGGTTAGGGGCAAGGCCGATGGCTTCCGCGTATTTTGCCGCAAAAAATATATAAATACCGCCAAGCACGCCGAACGTGTTCACAAGGCTTGACGCGCCGCCGGCCACAAGATAAGCCTTAACCGCGGACTTGCCGGGATTTTTTGTGAGAAGATTGTAGAGAAGGGCCGCTACGACTCCGACCAGTGTGCGCGGAACGAAGCATATAAGCAAGCTTGCGAAATTCCCGCTTACAGGGCCAAGCGTGTAAAACGGCGTGAATATGAAAGCGATAAGCGGGTTTGGCGGCATGAATGTCCATACGATAAACGAAAAAAGACCGGCAAAAAATCCCATCAAGGCCCCCGCCTTTACACCGAGCATGATACCCGCGACCGCGACCGGTATCATACCGAGCGACGCCACGATTGGGCCTATGGGTATAGAACCGAGCGGCGTAAAGGAGACGATCGCGGTTACCGCAAGGATCATAGAAAATTGTGTCATCCATAATGCTTTGTTTTTGTCTTTCATTTATTATACCTCCAATAATGAAGAACTTGTTTCTATAGGCTCAACTGCCGTATTTGCGGATATTTTCCCGCATCTCTGCGTCAAAAATTCTCGCCTTGCGTCACCAAGGCGGCGGCTTTTTTCCTTAATCTGCGAAAAATTCAACAGTTTCGCTTTATAAAAACAAGCTCTAAAAATCCTGCCAGTTCATGTCGTAAATAAGCTTAAGCCCCTTTAGGACCAGGGAATCGTCAAACGTGACGGGCTCCTCACAATAAGGGATAACAAAAGGGGTAATCCCGCCGCTTGCGACGACGGAGGCGTCAGGGGCGCCAATCTCTTTTTTGATGCGCCTGATCATCCCGTCAAGCATAGAGGCGGCGCCGTATACGGCGCCCGATTTCATGCAATCCACCGTGTTTGTGCCGATGACGCCGGCGGGAGAGTCAAGGCTGATATGCGGCAATTGCGCCGTCTTTGACGCCAAAGCCTCAAGCGAGATGACAACGCCGGGGGCAAGGCTTCCGCCGAGGAAAAACCCGTCCTTGTCAAGCGCGAAGATGGTGGTTGCCGTACCCATGCCGATAATTATGCACGGCATCGTATATTTTTCTGCTGCCGATACCGCGCAGCAGACCATATCGGAGCCGAGCGTATCGGGGGAATCGAGCTTGACCTTCATCCCGGTTTTGAGTTTCGGCGATACTAAAAAGATGCGCTTTGTCTGTATCACATCGCGGACAGCCTCTAAAAGCGCCATTGACAGCGGCGGTACTACGCTTGAGATGATAGCGCCGTCAAACTGTGAGGAATTAAAGGCCTTAAGCTTTAACATATCGACTAAATTTATGGCGTATTCGTCGCGCGTTTTGAGCGTGTTCGTTTGCAGGCGCGAAATAAAAACAAGCTCGTCTTTATCCCACGCGCCGAATTTAATATTGGTATTTCCGACGTCAACCGTTAGTATCACGCTGTTGCCCCTTTATATGTTTGTATGGTATTATACAATAAAAAGCAATTGATTGCAAATATTAGAATATGCGAAAGGGATGGCGCGATGAAGGAAAGTATCTATAGCATACCGATAAGCGAGGCCTTTGAAGTATACGAGGGATGTCCGTTTTGCAGGATTTATTCGCGGCTGGAGCAGCATTTGGTGGAATATATCACAGGCCCTGCCATGATGGAGCCGGACGTTCGCATAAATGCAAATGAAAAAGGATTTTGCAGAAATCATTATAATATGACAATCCTGCAAAAGAACAGGCTTTCCGTGGCGCTGATGCTGCAAACGCGGCTTGAGTGGCTGCTTGACGATATATATAAAGGCAAGGGGCGCGGCTTTTCGTTTAAAAAAGAGGACAACCCAAAGCGCGACAACTGCGTTATCTGCGAAAATATAGACCGCGAATATAAGCGCGTAATCGGAAACGCGGCAGTCGTGTGGGCTAAGGAAAGCGAATTTAAAAGCCTTTACGCCAGGCAGGAGTATATCTGCTATCCCGATTACAAAAAAGTTACCGAAGTCGCGAGAAAAAAGCTCAAAGGCGCCGAACTGGACGCTTTTCTAAAGATCACGACAGCTCTTGCGGCAAAGCGGATCAAGGAGCTAAAAAGCGATATCGACGCGTTTTGTAATTTGTATGACTACAGGAGCGCGGGAGAGGCGCCCGATGAAAAAACGGCGGCGGCGATCGAAAACGCGGTTATGTACCTTACGCGGACACAGGAGCGTTGACTTGCGCCCCAAAAAATAGTACGATGGAAAAGGATTGGGGGAACCGGGAATGGGACAGGCTTTTTCGCATTTTGACGACAGCGGCAACGCCGTGATGGTCGATGTTTCGGGTAAAGCTGTAACGGCGCGCGCAGCCGTCGCGAAAGGCTTTATAACAATGAATGCGCAGGCGTTTCAGGCTGTAACAAGCGGCTCGGCCAAAAAAGGCGACGTGCTCGGCACGGCGCGAATCGCAGGGATCATGGCCGCGAAGAAAACCTCGGAGCTTATCCCCATGTGCCACCCGCTTTTGATTGAAAAATGCAATATCGACTTTGAACAGATTCCAAACGAGCGTAAAATCGAAGCCTCCTGCACGGTTAAGACGTCCGGTAAAACCGGCGCCGAGATGGAGGCTCTGACAGGCGCGACAACGGCTCTTCTTACGATTTACGACATGTGTAAGGCGGTTGACCGCGAAATGGTGATCGGCGATGTGCGGCTGCTTGAAAAATCCGGCGGGAAAAGCGGACGTTTTGTGCGCGGGGAATAAAAAATGACTGATAATTTTGGCAGGACTATCGATTATCTCAGGGTGTCGGTCACCGACCGGTGCAATTTGCGGTGCGTTTACTGTATGCCTGAAGACGGCGTGGATTTCATCCATCACGGGGAGATTTTGCGCTTTGAGGAGATTTTGCGTCTGTGCCGAATATTGGCGGGGCAGGGTATCGGCAAGGTGAAGGTGACGGGCGGCGAGCCTCTTGTCCGGCGCGGCGTCACGAAATTTATTGGAGAATTAAAGCAAATACCGGGAATCGAGCAGGTTACGCTTACATGTAACGGCACGCTGCTCCCAGAGCATCTTGACGATTTGATAAGCGCGGGGCTTGACGGCGTTAACGTAAGCCTTGACGCGGTTAATCCCGCCGTGTTTAGCCGCATCACGCGCGGCGGCGAGCCGCACGGCGCGCTTCTTGCCGTCGGCCGCGCAGCAAAGCTTGGCCTGCCTGTAAAGGTAAACTGTGTTCCGGTGAGGGAGTTTAACGGCGGCGAAATTTTAAGCGTTGCGGCTCTCGCGCGGGATAAAGATATTGCCGTGCGGTTTATCGAGCTGATGCCCCTCGGTGACGCCGGGATGTACCATGTAATCCCCGCGGATGAAATAAAGCGGATGCTTATGAGGGAATACGGTGAGCTTATCCCGTTTTCAGGCCGGTTGGGCAACGGACCCGCCGTATATTACAAGCTTTCCGGCTTTCGCGGTAAGATTGGCTTCATCAGCGCCGTAAGCTGTGATTTCTGCAAAAGCTGTAACCGGCTGCGCCTTACCTCCCACGGCTTGCTCAAGCCGTGCCTTGCTCATGAGGGTGGCCTCCAAGTGAAGACGATGCTCCGCGGCGGCGAAAGCGACGAGGAAATAGCCAAAAAGATTGTAGGGTTTGTAACCGGAAAACCGCGGGGGCACGAGTTTTCAAGCGATAAGGAAGACAACCGGCACGAGGGAATGTTCAGGACGGGAGGATAAAAATGGGAAAGATAACGGCTATATGCATAAGCCGCGAAAAGGGCACGCCGAAAAGCCGCATAGACAAAGCCGAGCTTGTGGCAGGGCACGGCATAAAGGGCGACGCCCACGCAGGGGTTGGCCACAGGCAGGTGAGCCTGATTTCTAAAGAAAAAATCGAGGAGTTCATCTCGAAAGGGGCGCAGATTGAGCACGGTGCGTTCGGCGAAAACCTTGTCGTATCGGGCATTGACTTTAAAACGCTGCCGGTCGGGACGATCCTGCGCGCGGGCGGCGCCGTCATGGAAATGACCCAGATTGGCAAGGAATGCACGGCTCCATGCCAGATTTATAGGCGCATGGGCGACTGCATCATGCCGCGCGAGGGCGTGTTTGCAAAGGTGCTGAAAGGCGGCGTCATCGAAACGGGGGATGAGATTTTCTATGAGTGAGGATAGAAAACAGTACCGCGTCGGTATTATCACGGCGAGCGACAAAGGGTCAAAAGGCGAGCGCGAGGACATAAGCGGCAAAACCATCATGGAAATAGCAAAGGAAAACGGGTACATAACTGAAAGCTACAGCGTACTCCCCGATGAACGGGATTTGCTGGAAAATGAAATGAAGCGTCTGTGCGACGGCGGACAAATTGACCTGCTGCTCACGACCGGGGGCACGGGGCTGTCGCCCCGCGACTGTATGCCGGAGGCGACAATCGCGATAGCCGAGCGGCTTGTTCCGGGGATAGCCGAGGCCATCCGGCAAAACAGCATGAGCATAACAAAGCGCGCGATGTTAAGCCGCGGCGTTTCGGCGGTGCGCAAAAAAACATTGATTATAAACCTGCCGGGCAGTCCGAAGGCCGTGCGCGAAAGCCTTGCGTATATCATAAGCGAGCTCGCCCACGGCTTGGATATCCTGACGGGGCGGGACGGCGAATGCGCAAGGTAAGGAGGAGTTTTTTGTATGAAATCTGCCACCACGCGGGAAGCCACAGCGAAGCCGTGCACGCGGGCCGATGGGAAAACAGCGCCGATTTCTGCTTTTGGGATCACCCCGCATATCGCGTGGGCTTCGAAAGAAGCGAGGCGCAGGCTGCTTAAGATTTCTGTAAACAATCCTTTTTATATTTCAGAGTTTTCTGCAAATAATAATTTGGCAAACTATAAAATACGAGGAGAATAGATATGTCAAATTTTATCGGAACAGGGCATAACCCCGACGGCCCCGACCTGCCGCTGGGCCTTGGAATGCAGCTTGCTCAAAACCCGAAAGCGATGAAGGCCTTCGGCAAAATGACAAACATGGAGAAAAGCAAGATGATAGCGCACATTCAGGCGTCTAAAACCGGGGACGAAGCGAAAACGCGCCTTGCACAAGCGGTTCATGATCTGGGCGAGAATAAAATCTAACGGACGTTCAGCGTATCAAAAACCGTCGGCGGCGCAAAGCCGCCGGCGGTTTTGGCTTATAGAACATATCGCTATGGACAAAACGCAATTTGCAGGGTATACTATGTTTTGTTTGGTAAAAACAGGACTTAAATACAACGGAGGTTTCTAATCGATGAAAGCAATGAAAAGGGGGACGGCATTTCTGCTGGCCGTCCTGATGATGATATCCGCGGGATGCGGCGGCGATACCAGCTGGGTGTTTAGAAGCGGCGAAGACGTCATTTCGGCGGGAATGTACATTATCGGGCAGATTAACGGTTTTTCCGAGGCCATGGCGAAGCTGGCGGAAGAAAATGAAAACAACACGGAATTTGTCATGCCGGATCAGAAAGCGTTTTTGAAAACGACGGTGGATGGCAAGCAGGCCGATATTTGGATAAACGACGCCGCTAAAGATTTTTCGCGTGAATTGATTGCGGTTAACCGCAGATTCGCGTCGCTTAGCCTTACCCTTGATGAAAGCGACAACGCGTTTATTGAAAATTCCATTTCATCGGCGAAATCACAAAACGGGGATTTTTACAGCAAAAGCGGAGTGTCTGACGAATCCCTGCGGCAGCTATACGCGTTCGCGCGAAAAAGAAGCAAGCTGTTCAGGACGCTCTATGAGGAGGGCGGCGAGTTTGCCGTACCGGAAAGCGGGCTAAAAGATTATTTTAATGAGAATTACGGGTACGCCGAGCTTCTTCCCGTTTCGATTCCGTACCTTGTTCCGGAAGGCGAAACGCGTTCTTTGGCGGAGCTGCGGGAGGAAGCCAAGGCAAACGCTGACAGGTTTCAAAAGCGCGCCGAAGAGGGCGAAGCGATGGAAATACTGATGCACGAGTGGAATACAGAGCTTTCAAGCTCTGAAGAGCCCTTGCCGACGCCCACGAAAGAGGAAATCAGCGTTCTGGTTTCCGGCAATGACAGGCAGGAATACGGCGAAGAGTTTGTCGACGCGATTATAAACGTAAATCCGGGCGAAGTCGGGCAGTTTGAGTCAATGGGATATATATTCGTTTACAAAGGCCGCGACGTTTTTGAAGACCCGGAGCTTTTCGAATCTCAAAGATATATGATACTGATTGAAATGAAAACGGATGCGTACGAAGCAAAGCTCAAGGAATGGGGAAATGAGATCGTGCTTGAGGAAAATGTTACGGCGCTGAACCGTTACAAGCCCGGAAATATAAAATTCCCCGAAGCGTAGAAGGCAGAATCAAAACCGGCAGTTACACATAATTGTGTAGCTGCCGGTAATTTTACTCCACTGTTGTGCCGGGGTAATAGTGCGCTAGGATTTCTTTGTAGCGCCATCCTTGCTTTGCGTAAATGTTTGCGCCGTTCTGGCTCATCCCAACGCCGTGGCCGTAGCCGTATGTAGTAATTGAAAACTCGTTGCTGCCGGAGTTGTATTTTATCGTAAAGCGGGAGGAGCGCAGGTTTAATACCTGTTCGCGGATCATGCGCCCTGTAATCCGCTTGCCGTCTAGCTTGTTTCTGGTTTCGCCGCATACGGTCATGTTGCCGTTGTAGTTGTGGACCCTGCTGTTCACCTTAAACCAATTAGACGGGTTGCCGCGGGGCTCGATGCCAAGATTGTCGGATATCCGCTTTTCGACCTCCCGCCGGCTCATGGTGACGGTTACTTTGTAATTCGGCGCCTGCTTGCAAACGGAGCTGTCGACCGGCACGAGATACGGGTATGCCCCGCCCCACACGGCCTTTGACGACGTTGTGTTCCCGGCGCTTGTCGCATAGTAAGGGGTGAACGCGATTCTGCCGTCATAAAATATCATTTCGCCTAAGACCTCCGAGACGATGCCGATAATCCTTTTGTCGGCTTTCGGGGCCATTGCGACCTGCGGGATATTTCCGCCTGCGTTTGCGTGGGCTATGAATGTGTAAGCCGCGACGGCCTGCGCTTTTATGGCTTCCGTTTCAAAATTGCTTCCGACCTCAAGCTGAACTACGCGGGAGATGATGTCAAGCTCGTCGGTTAAGATTTTACTTTTGCCTGATTCCCTTGCCTCAATACGAAAGCCTACGCGGTTTTCGTAGGGATCTTCAGACGAGATCCGGGGGAGCTTAAGCTCCGTCAAAGCAGGGGCGTTTCTCATTGCATGGATTCCTGAGCCGCCGAGGTCTAAGCTGTTGAGATCAAACCCGGCGCTAAGCGGAGTGACAGAATCTGCAATCTCAAGCAGGCCGGAGGCGGACGCCGTTTCCGCCGCGATTTCAGGCGTGGTTTCCCCGATTGGCTTACTGCCTCCGAAGAGCTGATACCAGATATCCGGCATGAGGGGGGCGGGGTTGATCCCGGCTCCCATAACGTCGACATCGGGGCTTTCGCCGCGCCGTACAGCCCTTGCCGCGATCACAAGCCTTGCGTCCTGAAATTCATATGTGCATGTTGAAAGCGTTAACAGCTCGTCGCCTTGCCTTATGTCAACGGTGGTGTTGATCATGCTGCGCTTTTTAAGCTCGTTTACGAAGCGGTCGAAGTCCTCTCCGCTTGAGGCGTCGATGAAATCCTGATACGCGAAGACCGGCCCTTGCGCCTCATACGCGTTTGTGATAAACACTGAGAAAATTTTGTATTGGCCGTCGCTGTAAACGGTTGTGAAATCGATAAGCGGATTCTCGCGGTAATAGCCCAAGGCGGCGTCCTGATTTCCGGTTTTCGGGTTGTACTGTATCAGCTCCCCGAAAATTTGTCCGTCCTTCATGTTGTGGCCGTAAACCACGATGTTGTCGCTTGGTTTTTTGACGTCCACGCGGAAATCCATGAACGGGATGCCGTACTGGTTTGACCCGCCGTAAAAATCCCGGCGCAGGTAGTAGTCGTTGTCGGCAGCCTGTACGATCGGGTACGCAACGCCTGTATCCGGAATGGAGATAAACGCAACAACCTCTGGGTTTACGTTCCACAGCCCCGCGAATTTAAGGCTGTAGCCGCGCGGGAAATCAGGGCTTACCGTGACGTCGCCCATCTCGCCGTAAAGGAACATGTTCTGGAGATCCTCGGCCTGCTTTCTCGCGGCGTATCCGCTGTAATAGTGAAAGCCGACATATCCGCCCGAACCTAGGAATACTAAAAACGCTAAGAAAAATATAAACTTTCTCACTTTTACTCCCCGTTTATCTGTTTTATGGATTAAAAACCGCCCGGAGCCTTTTTGTTTTTCAGGCGGAGTATCGTCAATCTCAATGTTTTCAAAATCAACAAGGTCGTTCGTTACGCTTTCGCCGCTAAGTGCGGCGTCAAGAGGGATAGCCGCGGGATACGTCTCGGGGTGATAGTCGATCATCAGCCGCGTCATGTTGAGCGCGCGGGACAGCGCGGCGTCTACGATTACGTCGGAGCCGGACTTGCCCTCGCCGATAATCAGCTTCTTCACAAAGACATTATTGGCGTCGCAGACCGCAACATATACAACGCCGACCGGACAATCCCTGCGCGTGTCGCCGCCGGTGTTCGCAAGAACCGAGACCCCGAACGTGGCGCCCGACATCTCGCGCACTGCGTCGGCTGCGGCAACAGCCGCGTATTCGCTTACATTCCCGCTTTTTTTAAGCGGCTTTTTAGGGATACCAAGCTGTTTTATTTTCGCGTCGAGCGTTTCGGGGGCCGTGGCATAGCGCAGAAACTCATAACCGCCGGGCGTTTCGCTGATCATGCGGCCCAGCATACCGGAGGTCCCGCTCTCCGCGACGGCTAAGTCAAGAGCTTTTTTGCGAAGCTTCAAGACTACCGCCGACTGTATTGAGTCAACGTCAAGCCCATAGGCGCTGTCGCCGAGCCTGTCCGCGATGCTCTGCAAAACGGGGGTGCACAGCGCCGCCGCCTGCTGAGAGGTCTCGGCGTGCGCCGCGACGCGTACAAGCACCTCGTTTCCGTCCCTCTGCAAGGTGACGGCGGGGTTTGAAGAATCCATCAGGTCGATAAGCTGATTGGCGACGCCGCTTTCGCTTACGCCGTATGTGCGCATCATCCGCGTGATGGTGACGCTGGGCTTGCCGCCTAAGTACGGCGTTACGCTCTTGTTAAACATTGGCGCGATTTCGGCCTGCGTTTCCGGCAGCATGATGATATGCTGCTTCGCCGACGATATGGCGCAGCCCGGAAGCTTGCTATAGTTGCCGGGAAATACGGCGGCCCCGCGCGGAAGCATGGCGAGCGCCGAGTCGGTTTTTAGAAACGGGTTACCGGTTTTCCTGCAAAATTCGCGTATCCCGAGTAAAGCTTCCGGGTTTTCCACAAGCGGGAGCTTAAGCCCCTGGCTTAACACGGTTTTTGCCATGAACCCGGAATCCAAGCCCATACCGCCGATTGTGACAAGCACGTTGCTTCTTAAAAGCGCCGTCTTGACCGCCTGCTGGAACTGCCCGGAATCAGGGCAGACGGAAATATGCTCGCGCACTTTCAGGCCGATGAACGAAAGCCCGCGCGCCACGTACTGGGCGCTTGCTTTTGCGGCGTCAAGCCCCAGCCCCTCCGGTATAAGCACGATTTCCGCGATCACTGTATTACTCCTCTCTGAATACTTTCAAATTTAACCAATCACAACGGAAACCGCGCCATGAATCGCGTGATGGATCAAATCGTCATGAGAAAGGGCCGATTCCGCCTTGATGACTTCATGAAGCCTCGGCTTTGTTTTCGGGCGCCGCGGCGTAAATACCATACAGCAATCGTCATACGGCAGGATGGAGGTGTCGAACGTATCGATCTTTCTTGCGATTGTAATGATCTCCTCTTTGTCCATGCCGATGACGGGGCGCAGTACCGGCAGGCTTGCGGCTGCGTCGGTACAGGCAAGCGCCATCAGCGTCTGGCTTGCCACCTGCGCCACGCTCTCGCCTGTCACAAGCGCGCCGCAATGGTTTTCCGCTGCGATTTTTGACGCGATCTCCATCATATATCGGCGCATGATAATCGTAAAATAATCTTCGGGGCAGAGCTCCTTTATCCGCTGCTGTATCTCGCTGAACTGCACGGTGAAAAGCTTTATCCGCCCGCAGTACGGCGACATTTTTTCGCACAGCGCCTTTACTTTTAACTCGGCGCGCTCACTTGTATACGGAGGCGACGCGAAATGCACGGCGATGAGCGAAAGCCCGCGCTTTGCCATCATATATCCCGCCACGGGGCTGTCGATGCCGCCGGAAAGCAAAAGTGCGGCGCTGCCCGACATGCCGACGGGCAAACCGCCCGCCCCCGGCGTCTGCTCCCTGTGGATGTAAGCTGCGTAATCCCTGATTTCAACAATCACGGTGACTTCCGGGCTGTGCACGTCGACCGCGAGGTGCGGAAACTTCTGAAGCAGGAAATGGCCAAGCTCCGCGCATATCTCAGGCGATGCGGGCGTAAATGTCTTGTCCGAGCGCTTTGCCGCAACCTTGAACGTCTTTGCAAGGCTTAAGCTGTCCTTTAAATATTCGGCGGATAATTCCTTTATCGCGTCAAAATCCTTAACGGCGACGGCTGCCCTTGAAAGCGCCGAAAACCCGAAAACCTTTGAAAGCCTTGCGACGGCCTCGTCGAGGTCACAGTCCTCCAAAGGCTCCGCATAAATCGTGGACTGCGCTTTGTAAAATTTAAATTTGCCGACGTCCTTCAGCCTGCGGCGCGCGTTTTTCATCAGCGCATCCTCAAAAGCGCCGCGGTTTAAACCTTTAAGCGTAAGCTCACCGCATTTTAACAAAACTAACTCTTTCAAACAACAATCTCCTTTTGCGCCTGTGACAAGGCCAGAAAAAACGCGTCGACATCGTCGATCGTGTTATGCTTTGAAAAGCTGATCCTAAGCGCGCTGTCAATGCGCGCACGGGAAACCCCCGCGGCCTTTAGCATGTAGCTTGGCTTTCCCTTGCCGCAGGCGGAGCCGCTCGAGACATAAATGCCTTTTGCGGCAAGATAATGCAGCACCGTCTCGCTGCGAAAGCCTAAAAGCGACGCGTTACAAATATAAGGTGTCGAATCGGGTGGTGAATTCATGCAAAGATTCTCAGTCAAAGCCACATTTTTAACAAAATGTTTAAAAAGTGCGGTTAAGTGGGCAAGGTTTGCGCTGAAATTGTTCCGGGCGGCTTCGGCGGCAAGCCCGAACGCCGCGATCAGAGGCAGCGCTTCTGTTCCAGGGCGGATAAGCTTCTCCTGTCCGCCGCCGAAAAACAAAGGCGCGACACGCGCCGTTTTCTTCATGTAAAGCGCCCCGACGCCTTTCGGCGCGTATGTTTTATGTCCGCTTACCGACAGCATGTCCACGCCGAGCCTTTCAGCCGAAAATGAAAGCTTCCCGAACCCTTGGACCGCGTCGCAATGGACTAGCGTTTTGCTGTTTCTTAGCTTGACAAGCTTTACAAGCCGCTCAATATCCGCGACGGAGCCAAGCTCCGAATTGACCATCATGCACGATACAAGAACCGTGTCGCCGTCTGTCAAGGCGGCAAGCTTGTCTATGTCGATATGCCCGGACGGCTCAGGGCTTACGGCTTTCACCACAAAGCCGCGGCTTTCGAGCTCCCGAACCGGATTAAGCGCGGATGAATGCTCCCACGCAGTTGTGATTATGGTATTGCCGGTGCGTTTATTCGCGGATGCTGCGCCGAAAATCGCAAGGTTGTTGCTCTCCGTGCCGCCGGAAGTAAAATAGACGTTATCCGGCGCGCAGCCAAGCGCTATGGCGATCCTGCGGCGGGCTTCGGTGAGTATCGCTTCGGCCTCGATGCCTTTTTTGTGCAGCGACGACGGGTTGCCGTAAACGGTTTGCATCACGTAGGCGGCAAGCTCGGCCGCGTCCTTGTCAACACGCGTGGTTGCGCAGTTATCAAGATAAATCTCCCGCAAAAAACGATACCTCCAAAATATGTTTTTTAAAAAAACACTTGAAAATGAATATAACACTTGTTACAATAATGTAAGATTGCGTGTGAGGTGACCTTGATGCAACAGATTACATGGCTTGCGCTCGGGTATCATGCGCCGGCGAACCCGTCGAGAAACCGCGTATACGTGTGGCGCAAGCTCAAGGAATGCGGGTCGGAATATTTCAGGCCCGGCGTCGCCATTTTGCCGGACAATCAGACAAGCAGGGCAAAATTCATGTTGCTTGCCGCAAAGATACGCGAAATGGGCGGCGACGCCGTGATGGCGGAGCTTCGATTCTTAGACCCTAAAGATGAGGCTGAAACGATACAGCGGTTTAAAAGCCATTCCGAAAAGGAATACAGGGAGTTTGTGCGCGAAAGCAGAGGCCTGTCAAGCTTGCCGCCCGACGCCCGGGATGAGCTTTTAAAGAAGCTCAAAAAGCGTTACGGCATGGTGCGCTCAAGGGATTTTTTCAGCAGCGGCGACAGCATCATAGAGGGGCTTTCCGACTTGGCGGACGACATGGAGCGCGTAGCCGCGGGGCTTGGCAGGCAGCTTCGTCATATGCTGGATTTGTGAGGCGTCCGCTTGGCTTAGATCTGCCCGGGCGTTGTCCGCCCGGTCTGTTTTTTGTATTTGCTGTAGATTTTTTTGTAAACGACGATCAAAACGGGAATACCGCCCATTGCGCCAACCGTCATTATGATAGCGGCTGCGCCCACGGAAAACGGTGCGATGAACATGGAAGCCACAAACGGGATGCAATAACAAAACCACATGACCGCGTTTGCTTTGTTGTAGCTTTTTATATCGGCGATTTCTTCCGGGTCGACCGTAGTGCCTGCCCAAAAATGCATGGGCGTTTTTCTTTTAAGTGCCCATAAACATATTGCCGCTAAAATCAAAACGCATAAACCAATAATAATGTTGTATACAATCCAGTCTTCCATCTGTATTCGCCTCCTCAATGTTCATACAGCAGTGCGGCCGTCACGGTATTCGAAAGCAGAAACCCCCGCGGAGTGAGCGAGACGGCGCCGTTTTCCATTTTCACAAGCCCTGATTTGATCAGGGGCTTTGCTTTTTTTGTGATTTTTTCTGTATCCGCGCCGTATTTTTCGGCGGCTTCCGCAAGATGCAGGCCCTCGCAAAGCCGCAAACGCAGCATAGCGTACTCCTCGAAGCCTCCGCCGTCGCCGTCGGGTACGGCGAGCGACATGGGGTTTTCCGCTTCGATAAAGGCTTTTATCCCGCGCGGGATGAAAAACCTCCTGCCGGCGATGAAAGAGTGCGCGGACGGGCCTGCGCCGAGATATTCGCCGAGCGTCCAGTATTTGAGGTTATGGCGCGAAACGGCGCTGTTTTTAGCAAAGTTTGAGATTTCGTATTGCCGAAACCCAAGCCCGCCTAACTTTTTGACAGCGCAAAGGTACATATCCGAAAGCGCGTCGTCGTCTACAGAGGCGCCGAGCTTGTAAAACGCGGTGTTCTCCTCGATTTTTAGCATATACGCCGACACATGCGAAAGCGGAAGCTCACCTAAAAAATCTATGGAGCGCGCAAGGCTTTCGGTATCCTGATGCGGTATTCCGAGCATCAAATCCGCCGAAATGTTTTGGAATCCGGCTTTATTGGCGTCCAGTATGCTTTGCCTCGCCTCCGCCGATGTGTGGAGCCGCCCGAGCGCCGCAAGCTCCGCGTCAACGCCGGACTGCACGCCGAACGAAACGCGGTTAAAGCCGGAGCATCTAAGGCTTGCAAGCCCGCTTGCCTTAACCGCCGCAGGATTGGCCTCAATCGTCACTTCGGGCTCTGTAAAGCAAAAGTGCTTTTCAGCTGTTTCCAGAATCCGGGACAAGTTTTTTTCGCCGAGCAGAACAGGCGTTCCGCCGCCGAAATACACGGTATCGACGGGATTTGAGCTGTATTCGACACTCGAAAGCGCGCGGCAAACGGCGTCCGTGTACGCTGTGAGCGCGCCCTCGTCCGGATTCACGGAATAAAAATCGCAGTAAGGGCATTTTGACAGGCAAAACGGCACGTGGATATACAGGCCCAAAGAATCATGCATGGCGTTAATCGAGCTTGAGCACGGCGGTGAACGCTTCCTGCGGGACTTCGACGGTGCCGAGCTGGCGCATCTTTTTCTTGCCCTCTTTTTGCTTTTCAAGCAGCTTTTTCTTGCGCGTGATGTCGCCGCCGTAGCATTTCGCCAAAACGTCCTTGCGAAGCGCTTTTACGGTTTCCCGCGCAATGATTTTGCCGCCGACCGCCGCCTGTATCGGGACCTCGAACATCTGCCGCGGGATATGCTCCTTGAGCTTCTCGGCCATTTTGCGGGCGCGGGGATACGCGTTGTCGGAGTGTACGATAAACGAAAGCGCGTCGACAACCTCCCCGTTTAGCAAAATATCCAGCTTAATAAGCTTGGAGTCGCGGTATTCGCTCATCTCGTAGTCGAAGCTTGCGTACCCTTTCGTGCGGGATTTTAAAGCATCGAAGAAATCGTAGATAATCTCGTTTAACGGCAGGTCGTAGTGAAGCTCCACGCGGTCCGCATCGAGGTATTTCGTGTCCTTGTAAACGCCGCGCCGCTGCTGGCAAAGCTCCATGATGCTGCCGATGTACGCGCTTGGAGTAAAGATGCTTGCCTTTACAAACGGCTCCTGAGCCTTCGCGATTAACGCGGGGTCGGGGTAATTCGTGGGGTTGTCGATTGATACGACCTCGCCGTTTGTCATGGTGAGATTGTAAATAACACTGGGGGCCGTAGCGATGAGGTCGAGGTTGTATTCGCGCTCAAGCCGCTCCATGATGATTTCCATGTGCAAAAGCCCTAAAAATCCGCAGCGGAAGCCGAAGCCCAGCGCGACGGACGTCTCGGGGTCGAAGCTCAGGGACGCGTCGTTTAGCTGAAGCTTGTCAAGGGCGTCGCGCAAATCGGCGTAGCGCGCGCCGTCCTGAGGGTAGATGCCGGAAAACACCATCGGCATGGCTTTCCTGTAACCAGGAAGGGCTTCCAGCGCCGTAGTTTCGGCGTCTGTGACGGTGTCGCCGACATGGGTGTCCTTGACGTTTTTGATGCTTGCGGTTAAGTATCCGACCTCGCCCGCGAACAGCTCGTCGGCGGGGGTAAGGCTTGTGGCCCCTAAATATCCAATCTCAACGACGTCGAATTCGGCGCCTGTCGCCATCATGCGTATCTTCATGCCGGAGCGCAAAACGCCGTCCACCACGCGGATGTACACGATAACGCCGCGATAGCTGTCGTAGTAAGAATCAAAGATGAGCGCTCGAAGCGGTAGGCTGTCGTCGCCGTCCGGCGCAGGGATCTCCCTTACGGCAAGCTCAAGGACTTCCTCGATGTTGACGCCGTTTTTAGCGGATATGCGCGGTGCGTCAAGGCACGGGATGCCGATTATGTCCTCGACCTCATGGGCGACGCGTTCGGGCTCCGCCGATGGCAGGTCGATTTTGTTTATCACAGGCGCGACCTCAAGGTTATGCTCGATTGCAAGGTATGTGTTCGCGAGCGTTTGCGCCTCGATCCCCTGCGAAGCGTCGACGACGAGCAAAGCGCCCTCGCACGCCGCGAGCGAGCGCGAGACCTCGTAGTGGAAATCGACATGGCCCGGCGTATCGATTAAATTAAGCGCGTAGTCCCGGCCGTCCCTCGCCCTGTAATCGAGCCTGACGGCGCGGGCTTTTATCGTAATCCCGCGTTCGCGCTCGATATCCATATTATCGAGAATCTGGTCCTCCATATCGCGCTGGGATACCGCGGACGTCGCTTCCAAAAGCCTGTCCGCGAGCGTGGACTTGCCGTGGTCGATATGCGCGATGATGCAAAAATTTCGTATATTTTCACGCCGTAAGGACATAAGGAATCCCCTTTGCAATAAAAATCTTTCTATAATATATCATAAAACAAAGCCTCATGCAATTGCAGTGCTCCCTTGCAGGGCAACAGCATTTACTTTTTTATTTAGGCAGAACCACCCCTCCGAGGAGGGGAATGGGGATAAAACGGAGCGAAATTCCCCTCCTTGGAGGGGTGGCACGAAGTGCCGGGGTGGTTTTTCAGCCCATTTGCTGTGATTCACGCTCAGCAAAAAGTAAATG
>Ga0099364_10001779_pt1 | contig 34999 bp, 29 predicted proteins | sample TergutTh196P3_FD_73070 | JGI IMG/M metagenome (GOLD analysis project Ga0099364, IMG submission 73070) | Microcerotermes parvus P3 segment gut microbial communities from Pointe-Noire, Republic of the Congo - Th196 P3 | ecosystem: Host-associated > Arthropoda: Insects > Digestive system > Gut ... | reverse complement strand
AAGAAAAGATTTTTTTTAATACTGCTTTTCGTAGCAATAGTGATGCTAGCTACGAGCTGCAACGAATATGATCTGATAAACTCTTCAGATCATACAAACCCTACACAAGAAGCACCGCCTTGGGATGAGGAATTGCACGAACCCAATATGCTGGATGTCGATTTTTATTCTCTCAGTCTTAAATTAATTCCTTGGGTCGGATATGATTTTGGGATGACGTGGAATGAAAATGGGCAAATCCAAATAGGACACGAATCCTTTGACAAACTAGCTGTAAAATATGATTTTATAGACATGGAGTTTTGGAGCGATCACCCTTGCCCAGATAAGAGCTACTCTGCTGTATGGCTGGGTGATTTTATGCATTGGGGTTTTACAATAACTCTACGAGAGAACGATGTCATACAAGAAGCACTTAACGATTTACTTAAAATAAATATTTTAAGAGCAGCGAGGTATAGTCACAAATTACCTAAACTAGAAATTCCAATTTTTGATGAATCTTTGCATTACCCCAATGAGCTATGGATTACTTTAAATCAAGGCATATTTGGGTTCATAGAACTCGGCTTTGCTCCCACCAAGAATGATAATGGACAAATCCAAATAGGACACGCTGAGTTTGATGCGATGGCTATAAAATACGATTTCATCGAGATGAGGCAATTGTATCTTTTACAGCGTGATTTTTCAGATGAAAACTATCTCCCTATTTGGTACGAACATGTAAAGGATGATTGTCGATATTACGATTTTCTGATAACCATAAAAAACAATGAAGTAATAGAAGAAGCCTTTAGTGCTTTGATGAACAGTCGCACGGTAACACGTGTGATTTATAGAAACAAAAGGATTGAACAATGAAACATATATTTTTAATATTACTAATGATTCTTGCATCTGTAATGCATGCAATTAATCCCCAAATTTTTAATGACCATGATTTTGTGCCAAATACTTTGATTGTAAGTATCCGTGCTGAAGCTATCGGCTCTACAAGAGGTGAGATTAGTGTGTCAAGGACGAGAGGCAATCAGATTTCTATCGGACTTGATACTTTTGATCAAATAGCAGTGGATTACAATTTTGTAGATATAGAAAGAATTTTTTCTGTTGTAGACAACAACTTTCGCAGTAACAGTGGAACTCATTTGATGAATATATGACCGCAGTCCAAAAACCCCATTTCCGTAACGTAGATATGTGTCCTCTCCGAAAAGTCGAAAAATAACCAATTTCTGTAGGGAACGCAATTTTGCGTTCCGCTATCGTCCACGCCCCCAATCGATAAGTTGGTACAATCCCGTAGCGGAGCTCTCCGAGCTACGACAAATCAGCACCCCCGCCCTCAATCGATAAAAAACACCCAATTTCCAATCGAGAAAACCGCACCCAATCTCGTTTTCTGAGTCCTTCCCTGTACGGCTCCTGTACCGATCCTTAAAATAAGCAGGATAGAAGCGGGAAAAGCACAAGGCGGTACGACACTTTGTCGTTGATGTCGCGTTTCGACTAAACTCCACACAACTTCTGCGTGGGTAAGGGTATATTCATTTTCGTGCTGTTATTTACAAGAAGGCTTTGTTAGTAAGCAAGCATGCGGTATAAAAAGATTACGGGTGAAGGACAAGTGAACAGTCTCTTACAAATTTCTAATCTAATATTCAAATAAAGCTTGACAAAAATGTTGCTATATGAGACGTGTCATCCTTTGATCGTAATTAAATAAGTTGAGATGGAGCCTGATTTGAACACTCACAAACGAGCAGTATATTTTTCCAAAGGTTTTACCTTATGCTAGCAAATAGTATCGTATTTGAATTTATGATAGTGTTTGTTGTGAGCTTTCTATTGGTTTACAATCTGACTCCTTTGATCATCAGGCTCGCATATAAAATCAATTTCTTAGACAATCCACATGCAAGGAAACTACACAAAAAGGCAACTCCCCTTTTAGGTGGACTCAGCGTCTTTGTGGGCTTTTTCGTATTAGTCATTATAGAATCCCTTATTCAGGCAGCTCCGAGAACAGCTTTTGCCACATATGGATATTTACTAGGAGCATTTACAATCACAGTGGTAGGTCTGATTGATGACAAATACGGGATGTCTCCACTAGTTAAGATTTTTTTTCAGATCATAGTTTGTCTTATATTTATACATAGCAATGACCTATATTACCTATTTGGAAACAAGTGGATTACCGTCATGATTATTATGTTTTGGATGACAGGGCTGATGAATGCATTTAATTTTTTGGACAATATGGACGGCATTTTGTCAGGAATGTCTGGTATTCTGGCTATCGGTTTTTATGCAGTATGTGTCCTGACGAGGACGCCATCATTACCTGACTTAAACAACTACGTAGGGTTGCTTTCTTTGACTTTTGCAGGGGCAGTGTTTGGTTTTTTACCATACAATTTTAATCCAGCAAAAATATTCTTAGGTGATGCTGGCAGTATGTTTATCGGTTACTTTTTATCTACAATAGGCATTCTGACGGGGAAATTGGCAGTAAATAGTATGCAAAGTAATTTGTTTTATTTACTTCCCATCATGTTGTTGTCGTTTGCTATTTTTGATATTAGCCTAGTGAGTATCACTCGAAAACGAGATGGCAGAAAAGTATCTCAGGGGGGAAAGGATCATTCGACACACAGGATAGGGACAGCTATGGGCTCAATAAAAGTCACCGCACTAGTAGTATATTTAATCAATTCTATCATCGCATTGATGGCTATCGCCGTATTACAAATGGAATCTGCCGAATTGCTAGTACTTTCTACTATCATATTCATAATTACCTTTTTGTTTTTTGGGAGAAAACTAGACAAAATACCTATTGTTGTCCCAGAAAACCAATTAAAGGAAAAGGATAGAGAAGGTAGATAAATATATCATAAAAACATCAGGATAAATTGAAATGATTTCCGAAAATAATTTGCTATCAAAATTAAACCCGCAGCAAAAAGTAGTGGCTACTCACAAGTATGGTCCCCTCTTGGTACTTGCTGGAGCAGGGAGTGGAAAAACGCGGAGCGTTATTTATAGAGTTGCATGGTTGATCACGCATGAAAAGGTGGATCCATGGAACATACTCGTAGTTACATTTACAAACAAGGCTGCTCAAGAGCTACGAGAAAGACTAGAAATTATATTTAATCACAAAATCAAGTCTGCGTGGGTAGGTACTTTTCACTCTGTCTGCGTACGAATCCTGAGATTTGAAATTGAATACCTGAATCCATATACCTCAAACTTTACCATATTTGACAGAGAAAATCAATTGTCTCTTCTAAAAAAAGTATATGATATCTTATCAATAGACAAAAAAGAATATCCTGTGGATAAAATTTGCAGTATCATCAGCAAACTCAAATCAAACATGATACTGCCACAGAACTATTTTGAACACAAAGAAAAGAATAGGCATACAGCACTATTTCATAGCATATATGAGAAATACAATGAATTGCTAATAAAGGGTAATGCTATGGATTTTGATGATTTGCTGGTAAATGTGGTTTTACTATTACAAAATAAACCTGATATAAAACAAAAATATCAAAAGATATTTCAATATATCATGATCGACGAATACCAAGACACAAACCACGTTCAATTTCGTTTAATAAAGCTACTTTCAGAGGAGCATCAAAATATCTGTGTAGTTGGTGACGATGATCAGGCTATTTATGGCTGGCGTGGAGCAAATGTAGAAAATATTCTATCCTTTAAAGATATATTTAAAAATGTTTTGATAGTGAAATTAGAACAAAACTATAGATCATCTCAGAATATTTTGAATACAGCAAATAGATTGATAGAAAAGAACCAGATTCGACACAAAAAAGAGTTGTGGACAAATTTATCAAATGATCACGTGCCTGAACTGCTATTTCATGACAATGAACAGGCTGAGGCGTGTTATATATCAGATGATATAGAACTAAAAATAGAAAACAATGTACAACCAAATGAAATAGTGGTATTGTATAGAACAAATTTTCAATCTCGAATATTTGAATCCGTTTTTGCTAGCAGAGGTATCCCTTATCAAATAATCGGTAATTTTAGTTTCTTTAAAAGAGCAGAAATAAAAGATATGATAGCATGGCTACGGTTTTTGACAAATGCTAATGATATGGAAGCATGTTTGAGAATAATAAATAATCCTCCCAGAGGAATAGGCACCACGAGCATAGATCACCTAGTGAGATATTCATTTGTAAAAGAGCAAAGCATTATAGAATCTCTCGCCCATATAGATGAAATAAACTTGTTAAAACCTGCTGCCCAAAAGGCTCTAAAAAAATTCTATGAACATGTTCAATATATCAAAGAGCAGTCAAAAAATTTGCCTTTACCTGATGTCGTAAAATTGATAATTAAAGAAAGTGAATTGCTTGAATACTACAGATCAATAGACCGAAAAGAAGGGACTGATAAATTGGAAAATATTCAGGAGTTTGTCACCGTAGCTGCGGAGTTTGATAATGATTTTACAAAAGAACATGATAGGATACCTAATATCAATGATTTTTTAAATAATATGAGTCTGCAAAGTGATATAGATGAATATGATAACAAAAAAAATACAGTAAAGCTGATGACTGTTCATTGTGCAAAGGGACTAGAATTTGAATATGTGTATGTTGCAGGATTAGAAGAAGGAATACTCCCACATATGCTTTGCTTTAACAATACAGCAGAGATAGAAGAGGAGCGTAGGCTACTTTATGTGGCTATCACTAGGGCAAAAAAAGAATTGAAACTAAACCTAGCATATACGAGAAGAGTAGGTGGGAAAACACAGTATCAGCTTCCAAGCCGCTTTCTAAAAGATTTGGATGACAGTATCGTATCGTCTTCTAGTAACTACGAAACCAATACAAAGAAAGAAAATAATATGAAACAAAACTATTTTAGACCTGTTTTAGAGAGTGAAAAGTTCTTTAAAATAGGACAGATTGTTGAACATGAAGAATATGGCAAAGGAAAAATCTTGAGTGTGAATGGCAAGGGAAAAGATGCAATATTGACTGTTTCCTTTATTAATGGGGATCTAAAAAAAATTGATGGGAGGTGGCTGGTTTATGAATAATCGATATTCGTGGCTATTAGTTGTTTTTTTATTAATTGCACAGGTCAACCTGTGTGCCGCAAAATATGCAGGTGAAATTTTCAAGATGGGTGCCGGAGTTCGTAATTTTTCTATGGGACGATCGGGACTGACTGACCGACACTCTCCTGCACTTGCTTTTTGGAATTCATCTCTTTTACTTTTACAAGAAGACAGAGCATTCGAGCTGATGCATGCAGAAGAGTACAATGGCATTTTGAAATATGACACATTTTCGGGCTCATTTGGAGATAGCAGTCGTGTTGGCATTACATTTGTACGAATAGGAGTGAATAATATAGCTCTGACAAAACTTGAAAATCCTGACATGCCTATTGGTCCTAATAATAAACCTATCAAATACAAATCCGTAAATAATTCTGACTACATATTATACTTTGGGTTTGCCAGAGCGATTGGTAAAGTTCCTCTGGGGCTCACTCCAAAGATAGTTTATAGAGATCTTGCTGGCACTACGGCTTTTGGTTTTGGAGTTGATCTGTCTACTCATTTATTGGCAAATGAGTTCTTTACATTTGGTGCAAAAATTCGTGACTTAATTCCCACACAAATATATTGGGATAATGGAACAAAAGAATCCATCAATATAGGTGTCGATCTAGAAATGCAAATACATGCTAAAATGCCTGTTATAGAAAGACCTTTAAACATTTTTATTAATAGTGAAATAAATACAGAAGGGATGATCAAGTCGAGCAAAGCCAACATAGGTGATATTAGCATGGATCCGCATTTGGGTGCAGAGCTTGTAATACACCCTATGGTCAGTTTCTTTGCTGGGTATGATATAGACTATTTTACGACAGGGGTAGGCGTTAGTTACAACCAATTTTTATTAAATTATGCATTTGAGCAAAATTCTGATCTGAGCAACTCACATAGATTTTCTATAGGGTATTTATTTCAATAAACTGCAAATATGCACCTCATACATTTTTAATGCTTTACATTTTATCTGATAATGCAGTTGTGCACTAAGCCAGTCGATGATATACTTGTTGAATGTTGTACAAGACTCATTCAAGATGTTTGGTTTATTTATAAAATTGCCAGCAAAAGGTAGTATTTTTAGCCAGTTTGCAATACTCTTTTTTTCGCACGGATTCATTGTAAATGTTCCGTCATTTGTATCTGTTATAGGAAAACCTAACACATCTATTAGCTTTAAAAGAAATCGCCATATTATCAACAAGTGATTGCTCTGCACAGAGGGGATATACTCTAAAAACGTCAGCAATAGATTAAAAAAGAACAATGAATCTTCATCTGGGAAAATTATCTGGCTGTATATCTCGGAAACACTTTGTATAGACAAAAGCTGGGGATATGAGCATTTTGAAGTATCAAAACAATATAATATAGTAGAATCTGTGATAGTATAAAGATTGGATGTAACCTTATCCAAGAAGTATATTTCTAAACAAGTTCCTATTTCAAAGTGTGAAAAAAAACGTGATTTTATGTTTCTAGCACCTTGTGCTTTTACTGTAATGATGCCTGAACTGTCAGTCATCAGTTTTACCAAATAGCTACTTTCTCCAAAAAATGCTTTGTGGAGAACTATAGCTCTTGACTTTTTGATCATCGTCTAATTTTAACACCCCTTCTCGTTCGTAACACATCACTACGGAATCCCCTCCGAAAAGTCGAAAAATAACCAATTTCCGTAGAGAACGCTATTTTACGTTTCGCTATTGCATTAAAACCCAATATGTCACGTGACACAAAATTGCGTCCCCTACATTAAATAGAGTTTTTCGGAGTGGACTCCTACTGGATCGTTTTTGACGATCAGAAGTCACCGCAAAATTCAGCGATCGGAGGGTCGTCAAATTTTTACGACTACCTACGACCACCTCAGGGCAGATTTAAAGATTTATCAAACGCCTTCTGATGGAAGCAAAATGACTATGCCTGTAGAGCAGGCATCACATTTACAACTTTTTTCCCATCTCTAATAGTCGTAAATTTTACAAACCCATCTATTAAACTAAAAATGGTATGATCTCTACCTATACCGACATTCTGACCAACATGAAATTTGGTGCCGCGTTGGCGTATGATGATATTACCAGCAATTACTTTTTCTCCGCCAAACTTCTTCACTCCGAGATATTTTGGTTTGCTATCTCTTCCGTTTTTTGAACTACCTACACCTTTCTTATGTGCCATATTATTCCTCTCTTAATGTTTAAAAGTTTAAATCTTTGATTTTTATTTCCGTGAAATCCTGACGATGACCTTGAGTTTTTCTATAGCCTTTTCTTCTTTTTTTCTTAAAAACTATGATTTTTTTTTCTCTGCCATGTTTTACAATTACAGCAGTAGCATGTGCTGCTTCTACAGTAGGAGTTCCGAAAGAAACATCATCATTATTGTGAATCATCAGTATTTTTTCTATTTTGACTTCATTTCCTACTTCAAATTTTGCCATATAAGGCACTTTTATAGTAGCATCTTTCTCAATTTTAAACTGATATCCCATAAAATCAACTATCGCATACATTTAAATAGTCCTCCTTTTTAAAAATATACCTATATCTAACATATAGGAGGTCAATTATTTTTTAACCCCTTATTTTGTCAAGTATTAAATTTCGAAGTAATAATTTTTTTTTCTCCAGAAAGCATAATCCTGTATACATCTTGATCCAGACTAGGGTCATCTAGTATACTGACATGATTGCTAGTTTTCTTTAAAATCTGAGGATTTTTTTCGTAAGTCTTCTTTACAAAAGGATGAACATATATGTTTAATTTTTTGTTCTGTATAAAATACTCGGCTCTTTGTAACCACCTATTTATTTTAAACAACACAGAGTCCCTTGCCAAAATCCTCCCTGTTCCGTGACAGTAGGGACAATGCTCAAAATAAGTCTGCATTATAGTAGAACGAGTTCTTTTCCTCGTTACCTCTACCAAACCCATAGCCGTAAAAGGAAATACTTTGTTTTTTGCTCTATCTTTTTTTAAGCCTTGTATCATGCATTCGTATATATGTTGCCTGCTCTTGTCATCATTCATATCTATAAAGTCAATTATTACTATCCCACTGAGATTACGTAGTCTGATTTGTCGAACAATTTCTTTGGCAGCCTCTAAATTTGTTTTTTTGAGAGTTTCCTCATAATTTTGCTTTCCCGTAAAACTGCCTGTATTTACATCAATAGCGACCAATGCCTCAGTAGGCTCTATGACTATGTTTCCGCCACTAGGTAAAAAAATTCTACTGTGAAAAATCTTTTCAATTTCTTTTTCTATATTATATGCGTCAAATATAGGTGTATCCTCTATATAAAGCTCACAACGGTCACTGAGCTCTTCATTATATTCTTTCAACCTTTGCGTGATATGGTCATAAAAATCTTTGTTGTCGACTACCAATCTATCTATTTTTGAGGAAAAAATATCTCTGACAATAATGCTCACAATGTCATTTTCATCAAATATACAGCAGGGTGCTTCCGAATTGTCGATCTTTTTCTCTAGAAATTTCCATGTCCGATAAAGCATTTTATACTCTTCTTTGATTTCCTCCACAGTGCTATTTTCAGCTTCCGTACGCACTACTATACCTACGCTTGGGTCTTTGATCGACTGCAAAATAGTTTTAATACGATTTTTTTCTTGCGATGAATATATTTTTCTCGAAATAGCTATTTTATCTTGATAAGGGAAAAAAACTAGAAGTTTGCCCGGAACTGATATTTGACCGATTAATCTAGCGCCTTTTGAGCCAATAGGTCCTTTTTGTACTTGGGCGACGATCTCCTGCCCTATCTTTAAATAGTCACTAATTTTATGAGCATCTTGAACTAAAAATTTTTTGTCTATATCATTCTCATCTATTTCTTCTTCATCAAAAAAAGTTTCATTATACAAATCAGTGTAGTGTAAAAAAGCAGTCCGCTCCAATCCTATGTCTACAAAGGCAGCTCCCATCCCTGGTAAAACGTTTTTTACCACTCCTTTGTATATATTACCGACAAAACTAGCTTTTTTTTCTTTTTCCACATACAACTCTACTAGCTGACTTTCTTCGAGCAGTGCCATTCTTTTTTCTAAAGGTTGAACATTTAGTATGATTTCTGAGAACATATATATCCTTTTTTAATACATTTTATAAAAACTGTGCACATTATAACACAAGTGCCAAAAATTCAGTAGACAAAAAAAAGTCAAGTATTTTTTTTAAATCTCTGTGTTTTTTTGTTGACAAATATGTTTCTATTAATTTTTTGGTTTGTCAGTGATTAAACTAAATTGTTTATCATAAAATGAATGTGTCAGAATAGGAGAATTTATGAAAACAAAAATCATTGTCGTTATTGGGGTTTTATTTGTCTTGTTAGTATCTTTGGTGATAATATCAGCGAGAAGAAATCAGGATTTTTTTTCCACATTTTGTGAATCTATCGGATATAATGCTATCATCGGGGTACAGTCTGGAGACATTTATGATGTATTAGCTAGGGATTTGTTTGACTGCAAGGAGGTTCGTGAATTTTTAGAAACAGAAAGCTTAATCTTGTCACTACTAAATGGTGATATCGACATCGCTCTCGTAGGCAGTGGATATGCAAAGCAAATTCAAAACAGCAACATTTATACCAATTTGGAATATATTGATGTCCCAAAAGATATTTTTATCAGGGATGCAGCTCGTGTTTTTCACACTGAAGAATTGCGTGATAAATATAATGAGTGGCTCAAAATAAATATTTCAAATGGTAACCTTGAGAAAATCAATGAACGTTGGAGAATGAAAGGTTTACCTGAACAAAAAGACATCCCCACTTTTCATTTTAATGGAAATAATGGTGTACTTGTTGTTTGTGATGCGGGAAATTATCCTCCTGAAATTTATCTGGATGCAAACAACAACCCTGCTGGGTTAAATGTTGAGATAATCAGCCTTTTTGCTCAATTTTTGGGTATGGTGCCAGAGTATTTCCTCATACCATACGAAGACATCATCGATGCTGTCAAATCTGGAAAAGCAGATATGAGCTCGTGCACTATTGCAATAACAGAAGAAAGGCAAAAAGAGCTAATTTTGGGAGAACCAAGTATTTTTACTCAAGCAGTGGCTATAGTAAAAAAAATGTAAGCCGTATCTGTAAAATGTCTAAATTTCTTATTTTTGGTGCTGCTGGGATGTTGGCTCATGCGTTAAAGAACCACGATTATTTTTGTGATCATGTGGCACTTTCATTTGACCAATGTGATATTACAGAGCCAGAATCAATAGAGAAGTATATTTCAGAGCATAAACCAAAATGCCTTTTAAATTGTGCAGCTTTCACTGATGTCGCAATGGCACAAGATAATATTTCAGCTGCTATGCAGGTAAACGCTCATGGTGCAATAAACCTAGCTCTACTAGCAAACAAATATATGTGCCAGCTCGTACATTTTAGTACAGATTATGTATTTAAAGGTGATCAAGATGTTTTATATACAGAAGAGATGAAAGCAACACCTATAAATAATTATGGATTGACAAAACTAAAAGGCGAAGAATTTGTTCAAACTGTAAAGCCTGACGCTCTTATTATCCGTATCTCATGGTTATATGGAGAAAATGGCAACAATTTTTTTTCTACCATCGCAAGGCGTATCATAAATAGTCCAGAGCTAGGTGTTGTATGTGATCAGTTCGGAAAAACTACCTATGCTAGAGATGCTGCTGACGCTACTATGCGTTTACTCGAAAAACAAGCTGTGGGCTTATTCCACTTTGCAAATGAAGGAATCTGTTCTAGGTATGATTTTGCTCAAAAAGTATATGATATTTATAGGAAAATCCGTCATCTTCAATGCATCATCACGCCTATAAAAGCTGGTGACTTTTCTGATCATACTCCGAGACCGACATGGTCTGCATTAAGCACACAAAAATATACGCTTGCTACAGGAGCAAAAATAAGGTCATATGAAGAAGCGTTGGTAGAATATTTAGAAAATATTTATCGATTGGAGTATAAAAAATGATAGAAATAATTATATTGATAGTCATCGGGTTGTTTGCAGGTGCATTTAGTGGAGTCTTAGGAATAGGTGGAGGGATTATTATTGTTCCATGTCTGGTCTATTTCATGAATATGACACAACACTCTGCACAAGGGACTACTTTGGCTCTAATGTTACCTCCTATTACACTCATGTCTACTCTGGTGTATTGGAAGGCTGGACACCTAGATTTAAGAATAACCCTTTTTGTATGTTTAGGTTTTTTTATAGGTGGTTTTTTTGGGGGAAAAATAGCAGTAGCCCTTTCTTCGATAGTGTTAAAGAGAATCTTTGCCATATTTCTGATAGGGGTTGCCTTGAATATGCTGTTTTCAAAAAGTTAATAGCTGAAAGCATAGAAACCCGTGCGGAGCGAAAATCGTCGCTATGTGTTTATTCCCTAGATCTCCTTTTTTTCCTACGCTTATTTTACCAAGGTCCATTCTGTACCGTTGGAAGTGTCTCGCAAATCAAATCCCAGAGATTTTAGTTCTTCTCTGATCTTATCTGCTAGCCCAAAATTTTTATCCTTTTTTGCTTGAGTTCTGATGCTTATCAGTAAACCAATCAATTTTTCGGTTTTGTCATCTATCTTGTTTGCCAGATTTTTTGAAATATTCTTAAAAAAACCAAGCACCGTCCCTAGCTGGTATATGACAGATGCTGCAAGTTTTTGTGTATTCTCATCCAAACTCTGATTAAAAACAATATTTGACATTTCAAATAAACTAGCGATTGCCTTTGCTGTGTTAAAATCATCATCCATCGCACTGATAAATTGTTTTTTAAAGTTGTGTATTTCTTCTATTCCGTGCGAATCACTATCTGAAATTTCAGAGAGTAAAGGATTTTCATACACAGGATACTTTTTAAAAACCTCATAAAATCTGTTTATGGCACTTTTTGATTCGTCTAATATCTCTTTATTATAGTCGATAGAGCTTCTATAGTGTTTTGATAAAAAGAAAAATCTGATCACATCAGCTTCGTAGACTTTTAATATATCTCGCGTAGTGAAAAAATTGTCCAGAGATTTTGACATCTTGTTACCATCAATATTTAAAAAACCATTGTGCATCCAAAAGTTTGCATGCGGATGCGTATCAATAGCAACCACCTGAGCTATTTCGTTCTCATGATGCGGGAATATCAAATCTACCCCTCCGCCATGTATGTCAAACTTGTCTCCAAAATAATGTTTTGACATTACCACACATTCTGTATGCCAACCAGGTCTACCTCTGCCCCATGGACTATCCCACGCAGGCTCATTTTCTTTTGCTTTTTTCCATAATGTAAAATCAAAAGGATTTTTCTTTTGTTCGTTTGCTTCTACCCTTATGCCTGCTTGGAGATCGTCTAAATTTTTACCTGAAAGTTTACCATAGCTCTCGCATTTATTTACACTAAAATATACATCTCCATTACTGACATAAGCTGCATCTTTTTCAAGCAATAATATTATCAAATCTATCATCTCTGAAATAAATTCAGTAGCTCTGGGGTTTTTGTCTGCAAACTCAATATTTAGAGCTTGTAGATCATCATAAAATGCATTGATATACCTATTCGTAATTTCAGAATAGTCTTTCTCTTCTTCTTTTGCTTTTTGAATTATTTTATCATCTATATCTGTGATATTTTGGACATAACTCGTCTCATAGCCTAAAAATTTAAAATAATTTCTCACTACATCAAAAAATAAAAATGGTCTCGCATTTCCTAGATGAAAATAGTTGTAGACCGTAGGTCCACAAACATACATTTTTACCTTGTTGGTTTCAATAGGAATAAAATTTTCCTTTTTTTTTGAATATGTATTATAAATCCGCATTGTCTCTCCTCATATTTATGAAACTGATGATACTAGAGGCTGTTTTTTTTTCTTTAAATACAAAATTTTTAAACATATCTGCTATGGGCTCGTAGATTGAGTGCTCTGCTACTAGTATTCCGTCTTCTGTTAAATGTTTTTTTTCTAGTATTAGTTTGATAGTATTATTGATTAATCCTTTATTATACGGAGGGTCAGCAAATACTAGATCGTATTTGCTAGTGAAGTCACTTGATTTTGGAATAGACGATGTCATCAGGAATGTTTCCACTTTCCTTTGAAATACTCTACACTTTTCATGACATTTTAAAAGATTGATGTTTGCTATTATCGCAGAAATAGACTTTTTTGAAGCATCTATGAAGGTTATTTCTCTGGCTCCTCTTGACAATGCCTCTAATCCTAACGAACCACTACCTGCGTATAAATCTAAAACTTTTTCAAAGCTAGTATTAATCGAGTAAAGTGTAGAGAAAATCATTTCTTTGATAAAATCTGATGTCGGACGAGCAGTGTCTCCGTCTACAGCTTTTATTCTAGTTCCTTTATAAAAACCTGAAATAATCCTCATCTTCTGCTCCGAGATAATGTCTTTTTTATTTTTCTTTAAAATCAAAAAAAAGTTGTTGTGGTTTTGCCTTAAATTTTGGGCAAGATATCAATATTTGGCAGACATTCTGCTTGCATCTTTTCTGACATTTCTCACATATTTTATTGTATTTACATTGTTTTGATTTTGTATTCATCTTTTTCTAAAGTAAGTCTATTAAAATTTTCTTTATTTTTTTTATTTCTTTCAGAGTCAATTCTGAGATTTTTTTGTCTTTTTTTAGTAGATTAATCAGATGTGTAGAAAATTCAGTAATTGTCATATTCAACAAGTCAGTCTCTTTTTTCTTCGCCGACGACTTTGATCCTGTTTTTTTTGTATTTCTATCATTTTTTATTGTGGGAGTCTCTATGATGTCAGACAGTATCTGATCATCTAACTTTTCAGTTTTTGATTTTGTGACAATATACTCCTCTTCTATGGGCTCAGCTTCAAAATCTTCTTCGGCAGGTTCTTCAAACTCTTCAGTTTGAAATACTATGGGCTCAAAATTTTCTTTATCCATCGCCATCTTGAAATTTTGAAAATTTGCTTCTGGTATCAATCTAAATTTTTCTTTGTCAGTTTCTGTAAATATTTGTTCTGTTATCTTATTATATTCAAGACTCATGTCAGAAAAAATTTTTTTTTCTATTGTTTTCATTCTGGATAATATCTCTTCATTGGGATTTGCTCGATATAACATATTATACAAAGTGAACGCGTCAAAATACTGCTTTTGAGCTTCATAAAGCTGAGCCAATGTCATTGTTGGGGTGATTTTTTTTTCCAAAGTCATTTAATCTCCTACACTAATAAAATTCTTTATATTATCATATATTTGATTGCCTATTCCTTTTACATTTTTGATCTCTTCGATATTAACAAATTTGCCATTTTGTTCTCTATACTCTATGATGCTTGATGCTCTTTTTTGTCCTATGCCTCGCAATAAAATTAGATCTTCATAAGTAGCCATGTTGATATTTATTTTTCCACTTTGGGTTTGTCTCTGAATCGTATAATTATTTTGATCGCCTTCAAAATCATTTTCTGTCACCTGTGTTTTTTCTATTTGTAAAGTGTCTTTATCAATGAAAAAATATTCTCGAAAATCACTTAGCCTTCTCACACCAACGCCTCTGATATTTAGCAAATCCTCTACCGCTTGAAAGCCTGTATTGAGCTGATAATCAATTATCGACTGGGCTACAGAAGGTCCTATTCCTCTAAAATACAATAGTTCCTCGTATGTCACTTTATTCAAATCATATTTTATCTGAAAATCTTTTGCTAGCAGCTCGTTGAGACCTATTGTATTTGGGCGAATAGCTTGCTTTTCTCTTAGACTAGGAGATGTATATCCAAATATATTCAATAAAAGCCCTAAAACTATCACAAAAAAAATAAAAAATATCGCCTTTTGTTCAGGTTTTGTCATATCACTAAATCGAAATTTCTTCATACATATACCACCCTTTTTCAAGAAAAATGCTATAATTTAGCATTAATCCTAAAACCACATAATCTAAATATGCTTTTTTGTCAACAACTATCACAAGATTTTATCACTCTTCCATCATGATAATCATTGCTCTGATTATAAAGTCAGCATCTTCTTTCATTGTAAACAACAATTCTATGCTTTCTTTTGTATTTAGATTTTTCAAGGCACGAGCAACTATAGTTCTCCTATATGGACTCTCATCATCTATATATCGTGCGATTATATCAAGGCTTTTTTCTGATTTTAATCGAGATAGAGAAAGCAGAAGAGCGTTTGTGTATCTGACGTTGTCCTCTTTGCTCAGCATCTCTTCTAGGATGTCGACATATAAAAGGTTGCCTGTTAACCCGATATAATAAATAGCATTACCGACAGCCACAGGGTTCTCTCTCGTCAGTCCCTCTATTAATCGATCATGGAGTAAATTAAATTTGGGAATCATTTCAGCAGCCGTTATTTGTATCATAATATCGTTTGAGTGTAATAGCTGCGACATAAAATAATCGACAAACTCTTCCTCTCTAGATAAAAGTAATTCTTTTGCTCTAGCATTGTTTGGAGATGCACCGTAAACAGCCGTCATAAAAAGATCTTCTATTGCCATTTGTTCAAAAAAAACATCCTCTGTTACCTCGGATTTGGTTGTACTTGTTTCAGTCGAAGGTGTCTCAAAATCAGATAATCTTTCTAGCTCTTTGTCTGCCCCGATACCAAATACACCGTCTATCCAATAACTATTATTTCCGCACTTGGGGTCTGCATAAGTGTCGTGCCCCCCTGCATCTAAAAATATACCTATATTTCCTGATCCTCTGTCTTCAAAATTGTGATGAGAGCTACCATAATTTGAATATCCTTTTCTCTCATACCTGTCATTCCCTCGACTATCGACAAAGACACCGACAGAATTGGCTCGCCCCATACCATTTCCACCATCAACACTATAATAATCATTTCCTGACCTATCTACAAAGAAACCTACTCCATAGTCGTGTCCTGCACCCTGTCCCGGTCCTCTTTTTGAAAAATAGCTGTCATCTCCTGATTCATCATACAAAAAGCCTACTGAAAAATGTATTCCACTACCCTGTGGATACCAGCAGGAATTGTAAAAGTCATTTCCTTCTAAATCTAGCAAAATTCCCATCGCATACCAATATGAAACACCTTGTGAAAAAACGCCCCCATTGTACTTGTCATTTCCGCTTTCATCAAACAGCATACCTATTCCACCCGCGATGCTCGGTCTGAGACCAAATCCAAAGCCCTGGGACATAGCATAATAATCATTTTGATCTCTGAGACTGTCGGTCCATTTACCGCCTGAGTTGTAACAATCGTTGTTCCATATCCCATCTTTAAAATCCATCAAAGCTCCAAAACCGAGAGTACCACCTATTCCCTGCGTAAACATTGTTCCATAATAGTAATCGTTGCCTCCGATGTTTATCAAGATTCCCACACCCAAATGACCCGCTCCTAGTGATCGAGAACCTGCTATATAAGTATCCCACCCTTGCTTGTCTATAGAAATGATGCTTCCCAGATTGCCTGAAAAAGCTAAATCGCCTCCAAAATAATAATCATTCCCTCCTCCATCATAATGAAATATGTTACCAAACAATGCATTAAACAACTCTCCAAAATGATCATTGCGATAGGTGTCATTGCCTGATAAATCTATTATCGACAAAAATGGTCTGTCTATATCTGTAGACATGTTAAATGTAAAAGTGTCATCCCCTGCTGGGTCAAAAATAAAGACATACCCCTCACTAGAAGAATAGACATCATTGCCTGTGGTGCCTACTATCATATTCCCATAAATCGATTTGTATTTGACAGGTCTCTTAAATGAAAAAGAACTGAAATCTTGCTTATAAAGTTTCTCCATTCCCGCAAAAAAATATCTGCCTGACATCACCAAAGACGCAAAATCGACTTTGTTTATTAAATCTATATGAAACTGTAAATAATTTTCAGTCTCTGGTAGGCTGATGATCTGATTTATGAATGCATAGCTTTCTGCATCTTCACTCCCTCCTACAGCATTTGAATATAAAAATCTCCGTAAATAATTTATTTCATCTGGGGACAGTGCTTGAAAACTTTGCTTTAAAAAAATATCAGACCTTTCATATACCATTTCTGCATATTTCATAATATCTAGAGGTCTTTTCATCTTTGAAAGCTTGCTTTCTAGATCGTATAGATACGCTGAGTCCAACTCGAACTCACTCGCTTCATCTAAAAAGTTAAGATAAACTATATCTGTGATGAAAGTATAAAAATCGACAAACTCTTTTTTTAATATTTCTTCTTTTAACTCATTTACAAACTCAGGAAATACCCATGGGGTCTCTAGACAACCCAGCATGATAGGTATCGTGAAGGCTGATGGTGACCAATTTTTTGCAAAATTTACATCATCCATTTTTAACCCCACTCTTTCCATCATTTCTTCTATTGCAGCTTTTTCGTATTTGTCGATGACAGCAAAACACATTTTACCTAGATTAATGGTAAAGAGTATTACTATTAAAAAAACATATTTCATTGACACTCCTATTATTTAAATACCACTATCAGTTTGTGGGCTACTAAATATTCTATATAAAAGCTCATATCTTTTTTCAAGCTCCGAATTATAAAAATCATTTGCTATTTTTCTGGGCAAAAAGCTCCAATAATCACTGATTTCTGATAGTTTATCTATCAGCTCCCATTTATGCTCAAAGGTTTCGTTTTCGAGCCCCAATAAAGGTGCATAAATAATCTCCGAAAAATAATTTCTCGCCTTTATGGTGCTTAAACTCTGACTGCTTACAAACATCGGATAAAACTCAGCTTTTTGAGCGATGTATGTTTTATCTCGCAAAGAGAGGTGCCCTAGCTGATTTAATTCGCTCCTCAGTTCCCTAGCGTTTTCAAAAACTTTATCTGTAAAAATAGACAATCCTCTCGTTTCGACAAACACGTTTTCCAGCTTGTTAATGACATTTTGGTTAAAGACAAATTTTGTAGGCTTAAAGACTGTTTGGTCAAAAACATTTTGTATAAAAAATAGTGAAATAAAGCATATCAAGCAAGCTATAATAGGATTTATTACCCAGCCTATGGCTAACCTAGAAAAATTTTTGTACTGTATATTCTTTGCACCTTTCATGATACCTATTCCTATAATAGCCCCTACGATGGCTTGTGAGCTAGACACTGGTACGAGAGGAAGTGTGGGGAAGTGTAGTTTGGTCAAAAAAATCTGCAAGCCTTTTGATGAAAATATAAATAAAACTAGACTAGAAGAAAGGATTGCGATAAAGCCTGTGATTGGAGACATTTTAAATATAGTGTCGCCTACTGTTTGTGCATTACTAATAGATTTGGTTAAAATACCCAGAGCAATTGAAGCCCCTCCAAAAAAGAAAAGTTGCATCTGGGCGGATAGCATAAATCTGTTAAACAAAACTACTGGAGTAAATGGTGAAGAATCTACAAACATTCCTACTACATTGGCTATATTGTTTGCTCCTAAGCTGTACGCTGAAAATGCTATTAGCATGATGTAGCCTACGCGAGTAAAATAATCATATCTAAATAGTGATATGGGCTTTCTAGACAGCAATTTTTTATTTAGCCAAAACAAGCCCATTGCAAAACCTGCACTCAGTATTGGAGTAAATATCCACGTACTCACTATCTTTATTAATACTCCAAAATCGGTAAAAGCCCCCGAAAATAGATTCCATCCTATGATAGCTCCGACTACTGCCTGTGAGCTAGATACAGGAAGCTTCACACGTACCATCAAATACAACGTCAAAGCTGCTGCGACAGCAACAGTAAATGAACCAGGAAGTCTATTTACAGAGCCTAAAGATGACAAGGTTTGGGATGCCCCTCCACCCTGAAATGTTGCTCCTAAAATAACAAATATTGAGGCTATTATAGCAGCTATCCTAAACTTTAGCATTCTAGTACTGATAGCAGGACCAAATATGTTGCCACCATCATTGGCACCTAGCGACCAGCCTAAAAAGAATCCACTAGATAGTAACAAAAAACTCATATTGCTCCTAATACAACTAAAGAGTGTTTAATAATTGGGATTTTTATCCATAGCAACTATCGGAAGACTAACACATATCTGCACAACTCAGCAATCAGAGATTGCCGCTACGAAATTATTCAACAGTCTCTACACACAAAGGTTTAGAAAAAAGTTTTGGAATCAGCAGAAACTACTTATTCAGAATCGAATATTCTTTTCCTCTTTGCAGAGCTTTTAGATTGAGATCTACTGTCTTTTCTCCTTTGGAATGAAAAATCGTTTTGATAGCTTCTTCTAGATCAGCAAAATCTATAGGCATAAATTCTGATGCTGCACCCAAAACGACCATGTTCATCGCAAGTGCAGAGCCCAGCTCTGACGCTATCTTGTCTGCCTCTATTATTATGTGATTTGGTATCTTTTTTATTTCTGAAAGGATCTCTTCAATAGGGGGGTAGTTTGGCATATTGACAAAAGGTTTCGTGTTTGTAATCAGCCAACCTTCTGGAGCTAAAAAGGGAATGTACCTGAGACTTTCCATAGGCTCCACAGATATGATCAAATTTGCTTTGCCCATTTGCAACAAATCTGAGTATATGGGTTTGTCTGAAATCCTCAAATGGGATTGGACTTCTCCTCCCCTTTGGCTCATACCATGAACTTCTGCCTGTTTTAGATACAAGCCTTTTTTTACAGCAGCTTCACCAATGATCGTTGATATAGATAAGATTCCTTGACCACCTACACCTGAGAGTATTATATCCAATTTCATTTTAACCTCCTATTTCACCGATGCGGATTTCGGTGTTAATAAATTTTTGTTTTTCCTAGTGAGAGTCTGGATGCATTCTCTGCGTGGGATGATGACAGAAACACCTTTGTAGTCTATTTCATCTTGATAAATCTGTACTAGCTCATCATGATTTTTCTTGAGAGGCACACAAATTCTAATATGTTCGGGATCCACACCGATACCTTTGCAGATATCCTCAAGTTTACCTTTTCCAGAAGAATCCTGACCGCCAGTCATAGCAGTGGTCTCGTTGTCTAGTATTATTATTACCACATTTGTATTTTCGTTTACGCAATCTAATAGCCCTGTAATACCCGAATGTGTAAAAGTAGAATCTCCTATGACAGCTATAGAAGGGAATAGACCTGCATCAGCTGCACCTTTGGCCATGGTGATAGCTGCACCCATATCAACACAAGAATCTATAGCATTATAAGGTGGTAGAGCTCCTAGTGTATAGCATCCTATGTCAGAAAAAACATGACCTTTGCCATATTTTGAGATGATGACATTTAACGCATTATAAGAGTCAATATGTGGACATCCCAAACATAGAGCTGGTGGACGTGGGACAATGTTTGAAGGCACTTTTAAACCTTCTTTTTCTATGATACCGAGAGCTTTTGCGACATGATTGGGATTTAATTCTCCATCTCGTGGTAGTGTTCCATCCAACCGTCCCTTTATCAATTTACCGTTGTCTAGATAACCTCTGAGCTGTTCCTCTACGAAAGGCTGCCCATCTTCTATGACTAATACGCTCTCACACTCGTTAAACATCCTCTGGATATGCTTTTTGGGCATAGGGTATTGACAAAGTTTTAGTACTGGAAAAGGACAATCATCGTCAAAGTTTTCCATGAGATAGTTATATGCAAGTCCACACGCGATAATCCCCATAGATTTGTTTTTTCCATCTTTATACGTATTAAAAGGACTATTTTCTGATGCGGCTATCAAAGAGTCTTGCTTTTCGATCAAAAGTTTGTATCTTTTCCTAGCAACACCGGGTAAAAGGATAAATCGCATGTCTTCTTTGGGTAAATTTAGACCGTTTTCAGGAATGCTTTGTTTTCTCGTGACACCAGCCCTAGAGTGAGATAAGCGTGTCACAAACCTCACCATAATAGGCAATTCGTATTTCTCAGAAAACTCAAAACCATAAAATGCCATATCATATGCCTCTTGCTGGTTTGATGGTTCTAAGCATGGGAGAGACGCAAATTTTGCATAAAATCTCGAATCCTGCTCTCCTTGAGAAGAATGCATTGAAGGGTCATCAGCTGCTACAACCAAAAGACCTCCATTTGCACCTGTCAAAGCTGAATTTACATAACCATCTGCGGCTACATTTAAGCCGACATGTTTCATTGTAACCACAGCTCGTTTACCAGCATAAGACATGCCGAGGGCTGTTTCCATCGCAGTTTTTTCATTACTGGACCACATTCTATGAATGTCTTTTTTAATAGCTTCAGCATTTTTTTGAAAATATAGTATTATCTCTGTAGATGGTGTGCCAGGATAACCGTATGCACCCGATACTCCCGCATCGATAGCTCCCTGGGCAAACGCTTCATCGCCTAGTAAGAGTAATTTTTCCATTACATACTCCTTGAATAGTATTTTATCTATATAGACTTCCCTTTGTTTTTTTCTCTGTGTTTCATTGTCGAAATATAAAAAACAAAGACTCTTTTTTGTCAAGCGTTTTTTGAAATTTACTGAATTTACTTGCCCTTAAAATGTTTAAATATCTTATTTACAAACATCTTATAATTTGATGTTTTTTTGCCATTTATCACTCCCGATTGATAAATGGCACCATCCCGTAGGTGTCCCCTCCGAAAAGTCGAAAAGTAACCTATTTCTGTAGGGAACGCAATTTTTCGTTCCTATTTCTGTAGGCATGCCGAAGGCATCGGTCGTTTAATAGGGCGTGGGACGATAAAACAAAACAAATCAGCACCCTCGCCCCAGATCGATAAAGAGCACCCAATTTCTGTAGGGAACGCATTTATTCGTTCCTTATATATTCTTGATACATAATATGTTACGTAGCGGAGCTCTCCAAGCTACGACAAAAATCAGCACCCAATTTCAAATCGAGAAAACCGCACCCAGTCTACTCTTCTGATACCTTCCCTGTACGGCTCCTGTACCGATCCCTAAAATAAGCTGGATAGAAGCGGGAAAAGCACAAGGGGGGACGACACTTGTCGTAGCTCGGAGAGCTACGATACGGAATTGGGTGCCGTTTATCAATCAGGGGCGTGGACGCAATTACTTTTCACATTATTTCAAAATATTTGCTGATGATATCGACCATCACTCCACTTTCAACATATTTTTTTGCATTTTGTATGTCGTTGTATATTATTCTATCTTTTTCCAATGCTTTCACAGTATCTCTAAAGTCATTCAATACGGACATCAAAGGCTTTGAGGATTCTATTTTGCTTTTAGGACTATTTTGTTTATCTAAATTGGAGACTCCAGCAATTCTCATTTCCAGAGCTTGACAAGCTGACATTAGTTCTATTCCTAACACAAAAGCTGTATTCTCTATAATGTTACGGGCCTTTATTGCTCCTATTGTACCCATACTGACATGATCTTCCTGGTTTGCAGAGGTTGGAATGGAATCGACAGACGATGGATGAGAAAGCACTTTATTTTCTGAAACTAGTGCAGCTGCTGTAAATTGAGCTATCATAAAACCAGAGTCTATCCCCGGTCGTTTAGCCAAAAATGGACACAATCCTCTATTTAGGGCGGGGTTGTAAAGTTGTTCTATTCTTCTTTCAGATATATTCCCGAGCTCAGACACACACATTCCCAACAAATCAGACACAAAAGCTATTGGTTCACCGTGAAAATTTCCCCCGGAAAGAACCTTGTTTTGTTCAGGAAAGATCAAAGGATTGTCAGTAGCTGAATTGATTTCTATTTCGAGAACATTCCTGATATGTTTTAAGTTTTGCCTAGTAGCCCCATTTACCTGCGGAGTACATCTCAGACTATAAGCATCCTGAACATTTGAGCAATGGATATGGGACATTCTCAGGGGACTTTCTCTCAATAAATTTCTGAGGTTTTGTGCTGATTCCTTTTGTCCCAGATGTGGTCTTACACCATGAATTAGTTCGTCAAAGGCATCAGGCGTTCCTAAAAGAGCATCTACGGTCATTGCAGCTGTGATATCAGCAACCTTGCAAAGATTTTCTGCTCTGAGTAATGCTAGGCAAGCTACGCCAGTCATCACTTGAGTTCCGTTATTCAGAGCCAGTCCCTCTTTAGCAGCCAATTTGATAGGTTGCAGCCCAGCCCTTTTCATCGCCTCTGCCCCAGAGATGACCTCTCCCTGGTATTCGGCGATCCCTTGCCCCAATAATACTAGAGCTAAATGCGACAGTGGAGCAAGGTCACCACTAGCTCCCAATGACCCTTTTTCTGGGATACAGGGATGTATGCCTGCGTTTAATATGTCGATTAGTGTTTGCAGAACAGAAAGTCTAATTCCTGAATGCCCCTTTGCCAAAACATTTATTCTTAATAATAGAATAGCTCTGACTTCATGTATAGGTAGCATATTCCCCACTCCTGTAGAGTGACTCAAAATCAGATTTTCCTGTAATTCTTCGATTTCTTCTTTTGGAATTACTATATTGGCAAACTTTCCAAAACCTGTAGTTATTCCATAGACCACTTTTTCATCTGAAACTATTTTGTCTACAAAAGCTCGACATTTTAAAACTTTACTTTTCGACTCTTCTGAAAGATCTATTTTTTGGAAATTTATAGAAACATTTTTTACATCATCTAGGGTCAAAGTGTTTCCATCCACATACAATATTTTACTCATATTATGCTCCGTATTTTATATTTTGGGTAGCCTATTCCACGCACCACTCTCTTTCTCTCGTTTAGCTCGACATGTTTTACCAAATAACAAAAAAAAATCTTTATCATCCTCAATCCACATGTTTTCTTATATTTCGTCTTTTTAAAATCAGGAGGTTATTTCTTTTTCATCGAGACAGGTGCTGACACTCCTATCAATTCAAGGCATTTTGCCATGACATTTCTGACGCAAGTAATAAGGTATATTCTTGCGAAAGTGGTCTCCTTTGCCCTTTTGTTTAAAAGAGCACAGTCATGATAGTATTTGTGGAACAATGAAGCCAGATCCTTTGCATAATCACATAGCCTATGTGGCTCTCTATGTTCCGAAGCTGCTATAATAATATCTGGGAAGTTGTCCAAATGTTTGATTATTTCTAGCTCATCTGGTCTATTTAGTTTTTTTAATTTTTTTTCGTTAAAATTGAAAATGTCAAAGTCCATCTTCCTTGCTTTTTCAAGAACACTACATATTCTCGCATGAGCATATTGGCAATAGTAAACTGGGTTTTCAGCCGATTGTTGTTTAGCTAGTTCCATGTCGAAATTGAGGTGTGAGTTTGGTTTTCTCTCAGCAAAAAAGAACCTGGCGGCATCTTTTCCTACTTCTTCTATCAGCTCAGTCATTGTCACAATTTTACCCGCTCTCTTTGACATTTTTATTTTCTCACCTTCATTAAAAAGATTTACTTGTTGTAAAAAAATAAATTCCAACTTATCAGTATTGTAATCCAAAGCTTTCAAGGCAGCTATCAATCTAGAAATATATCCATGGTGATCAGGACCTAGTATATCTATCATCAAATCATAACCCCTTTGATATTTTGTCAGATGATATGCAATGTCTGGCACTATATACGTGGGTTGTCCATCGGTTTTGAGTAAAACTCTATCTTTGATATCACCATATCTTGACGAATAAAACCATATTGCCTCGTCTTTTTCATAGGTACACTTGGCTTCATACAAATAGCTCAATACTTCTTCTATGATCCCTTGTGTTCTAATAGCTTGTTCTGACACCCAGCTATCAAAATCAACATCAAACAGCTCTAGACTCTCTTTTTGGACATCATGAATTTCTTCCAAGGCAAATTTCTTTATTTTCTGGATTCGCTCTATCTCAGACAAATGCAGTATCCTTGAGCCTTCAGAGGCATTTAATTTAGCTGCCAATTCTTTTACATAATCACCGTGATATGCTTCTAGGGGCATTTCTCCTATCCGCTCACCTAAAAGCTCTCTAAACCTCAATTCTATAGATTCCGCTAGAATTTCTACCTGATTACCTGCATCGTTTATATAAAATTCTCTGGTAGCGTTATATCCAGAATAATTTAATAATCTGTATAAAGAATCACCAAAAGCTGCTGCACGAGCACTGACTATGTTTAAAGGACCTGTGGGATTTGCACTGACAAATTCTAACAACACCTTTTTTCCCTCCCCAAAGTCTGATTTACCGTATTCTTTTGGATTTAGAAAGATGTCTTCTAGTACCTCATGATAAACCTTGGTATTGATTTCAAAGTTTATAAAACCCGGCTTTGCGAGGGTTATTTTGCTTATCAGCTTGCTTTTTTTAAGTTTCGCCAATAGCTTTTCTGCCATCTCCATTGGTTGAATATTGTTTAATTTGGAGCTGATCAAAGCTATGTTTGTCGAAAAATCACCATAATCTTTTATCTTTGGGAGTTCTATTGAAAATTTCGTATTATACTTCAACTTCAAGTTCTTTGTAGCCTTGATGATCTCATTTCTTAATTGTTCTTTAATTTTCATAATTTATTGTTCCTGAATAGTATTTTTATTTTTCCAAAGGTCCTCTAGTTTGTACATGTTTAACGTTTCTTCATTGAAGATATGAACGATCACATCGTTCATGTCTATCAAAATCCATGAACAGGCGTCGAGCCCTTCCTTTCCAAAGACTTGGAACTTGTATTCTCTTGCTTTATCAAATATGTAGTCTGCTAATGCTTTGTTGTGTATGCTTGCAGTGCCTGTGGAAATGACTAAATATTCTGTAAAACTACATTTGCCACGGACATCGACACAAACTACAGAACTAGCCTTTTTTTCCTGTAACCAGCCAGATATTAATTCTATTTTTTCTTCTAATTCAAAATTCATTTTGTTCCCTTTAGATAGTAAATTTGTTTCCATATATTAAAAACTCACAGTTTTAAAAAACTTTTGATAGTCTTTACCAGCAACAATGATAAATGGCACAAAATAATTCTCGTCTACAGCATAAATCACGTTTTCTATTCCTGTCATGTTTTTCAACCTTCGCAAGTCGACTTCATCATCGTGCTTTACTACTATTAGTGACTCGTCGTATATAAACTTCCTGGAATTTCCTATGCCGACCACATCAATATTTTTATTTATCAAAGAGTTTCGAACATTTTGAGCGACCCCATTAAAACCACAGCCGTTCTGAACCATGATTTTTATAGACGGAAAATTACTTTCTGATAAATAGTCGTTAGCATCTTTTTTACTACAGCTCTTTATCAATAAAATCAGACCAATAGCCAATACGAGAAAGAATAAAGATAACAAAATATAAGAATTCTTTGTCAATCTATTTTGAAATAATGACATCGTCAAAACCTTTCTTAAATTTACTAAATGTATCGTAAAAGTCCTCTGGTATCACTCTGGTACCAGATATCGCTGTCATGAAATTGTTATCTCCAAACCATCTCGGAACCAGATGAACATGCAAATGATCATCTATCCCTGCACCAGCTGCTTTCCCTATATTTAGCCCTATGTTTATACCATCTGGCTTGTAAATATTATTCATTACTTTTTCACAAAGCTGGACAGTATGAAATAAATCGGTTAATTCTTCTTTAGTCAAATCCGTTAATGTTGCTACATGATTGTTTGAAACTACCATAACGTGTCCATTGTTGTATGGATAAAGGTTTAACAATACAAAAGAGTGATTTGAACGGTAAACTACCAAATGATCTTTGTCTATATTTTCGATATTTTGATCTGGAATATGATTATTTTTTTCATCATTGTTTTTTAATAAATCTGTTTTCGTCATTTTGATACAAAAAATACACATATCGCTCTTTTTTGATAGGATATATGACATCCTCCATGGAGAATACAATATTTTATCATTCATAACTTATATTCCCATCTTTTCATACCAATTGAGTCTTATTGATTCATCTGAGTGCTCTACATTTTTCACGATATTCATTCCCTCTAAAACAGACTCTCGTCCTATTATAGAATCAATGATGACACAGTTTGGACCAATATAAGAGTCTTTTTTTATCAAACACTTCCCTTTTATCATATTGTTTGCAGAAATAAATACATCGTTTTCTATTAAAACATCATCTTGTATTATGATAGTTTCTGGGTTTTCTAAAGTCACTCCATTTTGTAACCAATGTGCACGTATAGTGTTATAATGTTCTTTTTCGAGATCTGCTAGCTGACTTTGTGAGTTTATACCTAGGGCTTCGTTAATATCTTCTAATAATAACGATTCTATTTTTTTACCTTTTTCATACATTATCCCTAAAACATCAGTTAGATAATATTCTTTTTGTCCGTTTTTATTGTCAATTTTATTTAATCCGTCAAACAATTCTGTACTCTCAAAGCAGTAAATACCTGTGTTGATTTCTTGTATTTTTTTTATTTCATCACATGCATCCTGATGCTCTACTATTTTCATTATGTTTCCTGACTCATCTCTGACTATACGTCCATATTTTCCCGGTTCTTTCAAAAGCATAGTCAAGACAGTACAATGTGCCTTTGATAAAGCATGCTTTGCATACATTTTCTGCAGAGTTTCTTTTCTCAACAGAGGAACATCACCACACAAAACAAATATTGTAAAAGAATTTTCTTTAAAATAATCAAAAGCACTCTTGACCGCATCTCCTGTCCCGAGCTGATTTTCTTGGTTTACAAAATATATTTTTTCATGTTTTGTCAATGAGTCCATCACTAGCTCCTTTTTGTATCCTACCACTACGACTATCAAGTCTGCGTTTACTTCAAGGCTAGTATTTACGACTCTTTGGACTAAACTCTTGCCAGCTAACTCAAAACATACTTTTGGCTTTTCTGAACTCATTCGGGTTCCTTTGCCCGCTGCTAAGATTATTATTCCCAATTTTGACATTGTTTCCTCTATAATAAATTTACTGTTTGATCATGATAAATAACATATCAATCAACACTCCGCTACAAAATTATCATACAATTCTTCGATAGTTAACTTAAATATCGGGTGCACAAACTCTGGTGCAATCTCCATCATAGGCAATAACACAAAGTCTCTTTTATACATTTCAGGATGTGGGATCGTCAGATGCTCGGTATCAAAAATCAAATCATCACAAAACAAGATATCAATGTCAATAACTCGAGGTCCCCATTTACACAAAACAGCCTTTCCCATTTTTGTTTCAATCTCCCTCAGATGGTGCATCAATACTTCGGGAGATTCTCCAAACTGCAACATAATCACCATGTTCAAAAAATCACTTTGCTCTTTAAAGCCCCATGGTTTCGTTTTATATACACTGCTCGACTTTACAATAGAAATTCCACTTATTCCCTTGATAAATTCTATAGCACTATTCAAGTTTTCTTGTAAATCACCTATATTCGTGCCCAAACCCAAAAAATAATTCATTTAGTTCCCATCGATGAGAAATATTCTCCTTAATAAATTACAATAAATAAATCTGTAAATATTTTTCCTTTGCCTAAATTTAAACCAAAAAAAAATACACATCACCCATTCCATAGAATACCTGAACATTTTTTTTATGATTTTTGTCAAGTAAAATATATCAATTTTGTAAAAATTGTGTCAGAGATTCTATTTTTATCCCATCCTTTTTTATATTTTTGTCCCAAATCTGTAGCATTCGCCAGAGGATTGACGTGTTGTTTTCGATACCCCTCTGATCTCGCTACGAGTTTATGTGAGAATTAGTATAAATAAAAAAAACAAGCAATCAAACTCCTTTTAAAAAAAATGTAATAATTTACAAAATCAGAGTTTATTATTTGCTAGATATAAAATAATAGGAGTATACATGAAAATTAAGGTTTTGTGGATTGTGACCATTATATGCCTTTCGATGAGTTTGTCTGCTCAGGTTTTGCCGCATCCTTTGAAAACGGACGGTATTCCACCGGAGTTGATTGGTGATGATTTTAACGATTCATTTCAAAACAGAAATGGACTGTCTAATAGAAACATTGCATTGACAAACAATGTCTTGGTACTGAGAATTGATTTCCCCGACCATCCTTTTAATATGGACATAAGTTTTCCCTCTTTTCATCCTCAAAATAAAGATTATTTTCAGAAATATATGGAGCATGTAAAAACATTTTATTCCGATGCATCCTCTGGACTATACGAACTTCAATATTTCATAGCCCCAGAAGTTTATACAATGAGTGAAAGTCTCGGATGGTATGGGGATGACAATTTTGAGTCTCGCAGACGCGTTCTGCTGATAGCTGAATTGATAGATATCATCGGGAGTGACCTATCTTTTAGAGACTATGAGGCACTAATTGTTTTTCACTCGGGAGCCGGTCAAGAGTCGAGCCTGTTCAACAATCAAAGGCACACCTTATGGTCGACTTTTATGTCAATAAACACTTTTCGCAGTGTGCTTGATCCAGACAATCTCGATTATGAAGGTATTCCTACCGCAGACGGCTCTTTTATTACAAAGACAGCTTTGATAGCATCGTCCCAGTTTCATGAAGATTTTATAAATCATCCAGATTTTGAAAAAGATCCAAATAGTTTTCACTTTGAAACATTGGGAGTATTAGCTACCCAATATGGTAGAATAATGGGCTTGCCTACTCTTTTTGGCAATGTTTCAGCATTTGGGCAGCATGCAGGTACTGGCAATTTCTGCATCATGGGGACTGGCACTTGGAATAACAATGGAAAGACCCCTCCGTTACCTTCTGCATGGGTAAGATATTTTGCTGGGTGGGAAACACCTGTGGAAATAACTCAGAATGAAGAGAATCTCCATATAGCGTATCATATGGTAAATGACAGTGATCTGTCAAAAATTTTTCACCCCAAACTCTTTAAAATAAATATTTCAGAAAAAGAATATTTTTTAATAGAAAATAGACAGCACAACTATATAAAAGATTTTGTAACAATAGTGGAAACAGGAGAACTGAGACCCACTATCACTCACACTTTTGAGCTTTTAGATGATGATTTGCAAGACTACATGATAGTCGAGCTACAAGACGGCACTGGTCACCACATCAAAATACCTATGGTCAATCTCATGAAAAACAATCTCAAAGGTAGTGAATGGGACTTTTTTTTACCATGGACAATAGCAGGCTTGTCAGAAAGCTACCAGGATCCTTCTGGTTTACTCATCTGGCATATTGATGAAAATATAATAGCAGAAAAATATCTTTCTAACACAATAAACGGAAACCCGTCACATATGGGAGTTGCCCTCAAAGAAGCTGATGGCATACAGCACATGGCATCAAATCTGCCACATTTCTACATGAGAGGAGGCCCCTTTAAAACTTATCGTACGGGAAACAATGAGTACATAGGAAATCGAATAAACCCCTTCACAGGGTTTGTATCAATTCCTAATGCTGGAAGCCATTATGGAGGCATCAGTTTTGAGGTATACAATATAGGATACTCAGATGACACGATGACATTTTCTGTCAGGTTTGACCCCTTTAGTGAAACAGATTTCTCTTTTGAAAACCACCTAGAACCTTTTGTATTTGATTTCCTTGAGAATGATGTAAACATAGTTCATTATTTTCATTCCGACGGATTTATGACTTTGTTTGAAAATCATACAAAGCTGGGAACTTACTGGCTGGAGAGTGATACCTTGTCATTTAACTACACTTTTGATGGGCAAAAAAACCTTGTCATCCCTGCACAGGACAAATTCATTGCGACGAGAGCAAAGCTCATTAATTGGGACGGCGTCAACCTAAATTTAGAAGCATGGGAGGCTGATGATTTGTATTGGTCTAGTTCTCCTGTCTTTATCGATGACGATTGGAAAATAGATGGGGTTTCAGCCAGATGGATACTGTCATTAAGCAATAATGGTGATCTTGAAAATTTATACTACAAAATATTCATACTAGATGAAAACTTTAACCAAATATATTCGACATATTGTGGTAAAGTATCGAATCTGGTTTATAATAATCAGGAAATCGTATTTATCAATACCACACTTGACGAAGGTCCTGCTTTATTCAAAATAGATAGTGATTTGAATAAAAGCGAAATATTTGTTTTTGGGCTACATGATTTAGAATATCTCGGAGACTGGAAACTTTACAAAGGTGATTTTTCGGGTACAAAACATGATATGTACATCATGCATTATTCAGATTCAAATTTAAACAAATTTTTTGTATTTGATGAAAGTCTGCAGGAGCGGCACAGATTTAAAGAGCTAAACCTAGATATGCCATATCGTATGACAGGGCAGCCCGTTTTCAAAGATATTACTAGAAATGGGATGGCAGATATCATTCTCAGTCATGCAAACGGTTTTTCTGCATTTACGATAAATGGTTCTCCTATCAGGAGTGTCACGATAAGCAATCCAGACCCCCTGAACCAAGGTGGTAGTGGGATAGTGGCTTGGAATTGGGCAAACAATGATGATGTCTACTTTGTAGGAGGGTTTTCTAAAAACAGGCTAATGTTTTTTGATAATAGGTTTAATGTGATTTCAAATCTCACAAAGACACTCGCCCATCCTTTGCAAACCCTGCCATATATCACCGCCCAGAAAGATGGTGTTTTTATTTATCAGGCTACTGACAAAGGTAGAGTTTACAATGTAAACTTGCCCTTGGCATCAAACACTGATAATCTATATTGGAATTTGACTATGGGAAACTATTATAGAAATGGATTTTGGCAGGACGAACTGGTCAATAAATTTGCAGGAACGAAAGGTATCTTTGTGAAAGAAGAAAATTATTCTTTTCCGAGTCCATGGATAAAGAGACATCATACTCATTTGAGATTCCATGTAATGACCACCATTGATACTACAGTCGAAATCAGCATATACAATATTTCTGGGCAATTGATTACGAGAATGTCTGATGATTTTGTGGCTTTTGAAGGTAATAGGGAAAAGTTTACGTTTAACCCAGGCAAATGGTCTTCTGGAGTCTACTTTGCTGTTCTAAAAGCTCAAAGTGATAGCATATATTTAAAATTTGCAATAGAAAAATAAATAATAAAAGGTAACTTGTAACATGAAAAGAAAATTATTTTTAGTATTTTTTGTCATTATCGTAGCATCTAATGTGCTAAATGCCAAAGTCCATAGCAATGCAGGAAAATCAGGATTTCAGTTCTTAAAATTACCTGTTTCTCCGGGGCTGGCTGCTATGGCAAACACGGGTGAGATGTTCCATAGCTCACCTTTGACTATTTTTCATCATCCTGCTGCTTTTAAGTGGCAGCGAGGTACAACAATAGCTTTCTCACAAACTCAATGGCTAGTGGATACTCATATGTATAACATTGCCTATCGAAATGTCACTCTAGCAAGATCATTCGGCATAGGTGTAGTCTATATGGATCACGGTAAATTTGATAAAAGAGTTGAAAATGGAGATTTAGTGGGAAACTATTACCCTATGGATTTGAGAGCTACCGCAAACTATGCTTTTAGGCTCACTCCAAACATACATCTGGGAGCAAATTTAAACCTACTTTATGAAAAAATAGACACATTCTCTGCTCTCGGGTTTTCCACTGATATCGGATATGTATATCTCACCCCTATCAGAAACACTGCTTTTGATTTTGCTGTCAAAAATATCGGCTCTAGTTCTAAAATGGATAGCGAAAAGATTGAGCTACCTTTTATTGCAGAGGCAGGATTTTCTACTGGTTTTGACCCGAATGAGTTTTTTGCGGTATACCCTTCTTTTAAAATTGCCTATATGAATGATTATGACAATCTTATTCCAGCAATAGGTGTCAAAACAGAAATATATGATATGCTTTTTTTAAGAGCTGGATACAAAGTTAACTACAATGAAGAGGATTTTTCAGCAGGTTTTGGCATACATTTAAATAAAATCAATATCGATTATTCATACCTGAACAGTGATATCAGTTCCATACACATGTTTGGAGTAGAATGGGAGTTTTAAGAGAATAGTCTAGCATAAATTTCTGATACAGCCAATTTTCTTTTCTCCATCTTACCTAAAACTAAGGAGGTTATTTATGGGAAAACAAGTGTTGATTATGATTTTTGCTATGATAGTAATCACGGGTAGCCTGCTCGTCTCATTATCTAGAAAGCAGCATAGTGCTATAGACAATGTATCTGGAGTATATTACGAAACACAGGCTCGTCTGATAGCAAATTCTACAGTCCAAACGGCTATTTCAGACTTAAAAAACAAACTGATCACAACACATGATGAGATTTTTGATGAAATCAAGGGTTACATCAGTAGAGCTGAGATGTACATGGCACAGGAGAACATATCTGGAGTCATGGACATTTATGATTCTATAGCAGAGTACAACATCAGACCTATTGAGGTAAACGAGATTGATCTAACAGGATATTATGACAACAACACTGGGTATTATGTGAATGAAGACATTGTAAAAATATTGTTTGAAATCTCCAGTACTGCTAAGCTCACGGATGCAAATGGTGCGGAGTACGAGGCTACCACAGTAGTGCATTACGACTACGGATTTAAAACCAGATCATGGCTAGAAAGTAGACCTTTTGCCTTTAATGTAGAGATCGACTCTTTCTTGCTGAATTTAAGACCAAATGGAGAAGTAGAATTGAGAAGTAGAGTCGACAATAATTGGAGACCAGATGCGTACAACAATGATGATGGATCTACCAAAGAAGGTGATTTTAAAGAAGAAGATATAGAAAAATTAGACACAAATGGTATCATTTTTATAAAAGGTGACACTCGCCTCAGAGGTAGATATCCCCATAAACTCACATTGTTTGTGAGAGGAAATGTTTATCTGGATCATGATGTAAACTACTCTCGACCTCATTTTGACCATAGAGCCGTGACTACTGCAGGCACCCCAGTTGCAAGCTCAAATTCGGCTTCTGATCATTTAAGCAGGGAAATATACACAGGTTTAAACTATGCCTATCACATTTCAAATGTAAAAACATGGGAGAGGGGTATCCCGCGATATAGAGCGGCAGTAGGGACAAATACCCTTACTACACTACCATATAGACAAAATGCTCTAGATCCAGCTCTACCCACCATGACTACTAGGTTTACTTTTTACAGCAGCCCCGCACAAACCATACGCACATTTGCTGATGTTACGGGAGGTTTTATACCTATGCCTAGTAATCCTACATACTATTATCAACCCAATAGATCAGGATGGACAGGTGGCATCAAGCCTCCTAGGAACAATTTGACTATATACGCTGCAAAAGACGAGAATGGGCATGGAGGGAATATTCTAATAGCATGCAACATCTGCGATTCACATTTTGATTTATGGGATATCTATATAAATGCTGCTATGTATGCAGAAGGGCGTATCGAGCATGAAAAAATGGGACAGAGCAGTCACCATCCAGCTGACAACATTGCAGGTGTCGGGAATCGTTGGTCTGGAACAGAGTATTCTTCATGGGCAAATACACCTTGGTATTCTTCTACGGCAGAAAGAGAATGTAAAAATCACGTAGGATACGAAAATGTCATGTGGCCAAAGGGTATCATCCGAGTGTTTCACTCAGGTGAAGATCCGACAGACCCACTGGTATATGAATCAGGGTGGAATAGTGAGTGGACAGATTTTGAAAAAATAGCAAGTAGGGAAGAGGAAGGTTCATTAAAGAACAGATTTCATGAAGTTCGGTATTGGCAAGAACTGCCTGTAATCAGAAGGTAATATATAGATAAAATGAATAAATCATGAAGGGGACGCAACTTTGCGTCCCCTTCGACATAAAAAAACCCTTGTTTTTTAATAATGGCGGCTATCTACTCTCCCACACAGTTGCCCGAGCAGTACCATCGACGCAAAAGAGCTTAACTTCTGTGTTCGGAATGGGAACAGGTGTTGCCTCTTCGC
>Ga0099364_10001778_pt1 | contig 35002 bp, 27 predicted proteins | sample TergutTh196P3_FD_73070 | JGI IMG/M metagenome (GOLD analysis project Ga0099364, IMG submission 73070) | Microcerotermes parvus P3 segment gut microbial communities from Pointe-Noire, Republic of the Congo - Th196 P3 | ecosystem: Host-associated > Arthropoda: Insects > Digestive system > Gut ... | reverse complement strand
GACGTCATCGCGTCGTAGATGTCCGCGACAGCCACGATCTTGCCATATAGGTGGATTTTGTCCGACTTGATGCCCAGGGGGTAGCCCTTACCGTTGATCTTTTCATGGTGCTCTAGGGCGGCGAGCGCCGTGCTCGGCCTGACGTCCGCCACGCCCTCCAGCATTCTGTAGCCGAACACGGTATGCTTTTTCATATGCTCGAACTCATCGGCCGACAGCGACGAGGGCTTGTTCAATATGTCGCCGGGTATGCGGCATTTGCCGACGTCGTGCAATAGGCCCGCCTGCAGGACGCCGTTCATAACGTCGGCGTTGTAGTTTAGCCATTTCGCAACAAATAGGCAAATAAACGCAACGTTCAGGCAGTGCGAGTACGTGTACTCGTCGGAGTCTCGCACCTGGTTCAGGCACGACAGGACGCCGACGAAGTCGGAGCGCCTGTTGTACATCGAGTTGGACACTTTGGCGATGGTGGGCATGTCCAGGTTCTTCCCGGCGGAAATGTCGAGCAAGACCGACTTCATTACCAGGGCGTTTTCTGTGTACTCCTTCTTTACAACCTCAATTGTGTTGCTCTCTATCTCCGCGTCCGAATCGGCATATATGCGTATCTTCTGGTAGTTGAGATACTTCAGCTTCTCGATGATCTGCGTGTCCAGGACGGTGCCCTCGTTAATGACAGTCGCCAAAAATCGGTTCGTAATCGTCTCGGCGATGCGCATGCCCGGTATGCACTGATCAAGCCAAATTGTAGTAGTGTTTCTCATAGAGTCCGCCACAAATAAGCTGGTGTAGCCATATTAGTGTTCACGACGGCGCCGCCACCAGCATGGCACGAAAGCCTGGTGGCGTGAGCACTATCGCGGCGCAACGCGCCGTGCGGGCGTTTCACGCCCGTAAGGTGAGGGGAACCGCGCTTCCCCGAACCGATGACTTTCATAATAGTCTTATTACCCATTATTTGCCTATTTTAGTCACGACCCTCGCGAATATGATCCGGAGAGCTCGTGCAGGATGCCGTATTTCAAATCCCATAGTTTTTGAGACAGATCGACATAGTATTCCTGCGGGTTCTCGAAACGCAGAATTTCTTCCCACAGAAGGTCTATCTGCGACAGGCAATATTCCCTGATCTGCGCGAGCGGGGGCGAGGCGTAAACGCACTCCCCATTGATAAATATCGGCGCAAGCAACTGCTTTACATAATAGTCTTCCACTGTCTTGCGCTTCCATGTATTTTCCGGGTCGAAGAGCATGTATGGGAGACCCTCGTCTATGCGCTCCCCGTCGAGAGTGAGCACGTCGGCTATCGCCATGTCGTCCTTCCGGTTATAGAAGCGGAAGACGTTCTTGCTGCCCGGCGTAGTGATCTTCTCCACGTTTTCGCTGAGCTTTAACTTGGGCTCCACGCTGCCGTCCGCCCGCTCGACGCCCGCGAGTTTGTACACGCCCCCGAACACCGGCTCCGACTGCGACGTGATGAGCTTTTCGCCGACGCCGAACGCGTCTATCTGCGCGCCCTGCGATATGATGCCCCGGATGATGTGCTCGTCCAGGGAGTTTGAGACGAATATTTTGCAATCCGGGAACCCGGCGTCGTCGAGCATTTTGCGCGACATTTTGGACAAATACGTGACATCGCCGCTGTCTATCCTTATGCCGAGCGGCCTGTGCCCGTTCGGCAGAAGGCGCTCGCGGCTGGCGCGGATGGCGTTTGGGACGCCGTGCTTAATCGTGTTGTACGTGTCGACGAGGAAGATGCACCGGTCGGGGTAGAGGCTGGCGTATACGCAGAAGGCCTCCAGCTCCGAATCGAAGCTCTGCACCCAACTGTGCGCCATCGTGCCTGTGGCAGGTATGCCGAAGTCGCGTTCGGCCATTGTGCACGCCGTGCTGGCGCAGCCACCGATGTATGCCGCACGCGCGCCCATCAATGCGCCGTGCCCGCCCTGCGCCCGGCGCGAGCCGAACTCCGAAACGGGCCGCCCGGCCGCCGCCCGGCAAATGCGGTTCGCCTTCGTGGCGATGAGGCACTGGTGGTTGATGGTGAGCAGCATCATCGTTTCGATGAGCTGCGCCTGTATGATGGGGCCTCGGACTTTGATTATCGGCTCCTGCGGAAATATGGGGGTGCCCTCGGGTATGGCCCAGACGTCGCAACTGAACTTGAAACGCCGCAGGTAGTCCAAAAATCCCTCAGAAAACACGCCCTTGCCGCGCAGATAGTCGACGTCGGCTTCGTTGAACCGCAGATCGCTCAAATATTCGATGAGCTGCTCGACGCCCGCCATGATCGCATAGCCGCCCCCGTCGGGCACCCGTCGGAAGAACATGTCGAAATATGCGATCCGGTCCTCCATTCCCTGTTCGAAATATCCGTTTGCCATCGTGAACTCATAAAAGTCCATGAGCATCGTCAGGTTGAATATATTGCCTGTGTTGGCGCCGTCCCTTGCGTTCATCGCTGTTACCTCCAGATCATATCAGTCATATCAATCATATCAATCATAACAGTCATATCAGTTATATCAGTCATGTCAGTCTTTTCAGTCATATCAGTCATTTCGGCTATTTCAATTACTTCAATTATTCCCATTCATTTTCATGTGCGTTTGCGTAAAGCCTATTTGGGGAAAAGATTCGTAAACAATAGCATAATTTGTTTTTTATGGCAAGTTGGCGTATAATAGTTAAAAAAAAAGAATAAAAAAATAAATGAGGGGATTTGGCCAATGCGCCGCCGCAGAGTCGATCGCAAAAAGTTTTTTGGTTTTTTGCTTATTTTGGCGTTCGCCGCCACGCTTACAATTGTATTGATATCGTCCCTTCGCGGCCTATCGGAGCGGACGTTAAAGATTGGCTTGTATGAAAGCAGCCGCCCGCTGACATATGTCGACGACAAGCGGAACATTTCCGGGTTCGAGGCCGAGTACGCCAGGATGCTGGCCGAAAGGCTGGAAAAGAAGCCCGAAATCAAGCTCTACGCCCCCGAGGACATGGCCGCCGCCCTTGCCAGCGGCGCCGTCGACTGCGTCGTGTCGGCCCGGCAGTCCGTCCACGACTATATAAACGGCTCGTTCGAGACTGCCCCGTTCATATCCTACGGCCTCGTGTTCATTGTATCGCCCGAGGACGAGTCGATATACGGCGAGGAGGATCTGAGGGGCAAGCGCGCGGGGCTGATCATCAACTCCGACGCGGAGCAGCTTTGCGAGGAATTGCTGTTGCGCTATATGTTCAACGTGCGGTTGTACGATTTTGAGGCGCAGCCGTTCCAGGATTTGAAATTGAAAAAGAACGATTTGGTCATCGCGGACGAGCTTTACGCGCGCTATATGCAAAAAGAGGACCCAGACAGCTACCAGGTCCTGGATACTGTATACTACATGGCGGACTATGGCGTGCGCCTGTCGGAGAAGCTGTCGCAGCAGACCACCTACGACATAGAGGAGGCGGTTTACGGGCTCAGGGACGAGGTCTCGCTTATGAACCTGTTCCTGCAGTGGTTCGGCGCAGACCTGGGCTCCCAGTAGGGCCTGGCTTGCCGCACCCAGCCAAATTTAACGTAGGGACGGCTGCCCCCGTGGGAGGGGTTCCCTCGGTCGTCCGCAACTACATAGGCAATGCGTACAAACGGACGGCCAGAGCGGCCGTCCCTACAGTAATTTATATTCCATGCCGAACTTCAGCATTTCCATCTCTTTCGGTATCAAGTGCCGGTAGCGCGCCGACAACACCTTCCCCAGCGCAACCTCGAACGACTCTACCGACAATATTCTCGTCTGCTCCAGCAGTTTGCCTGCGAGTATGATGTTCGCGAACGTCGACGCCCCGTTGTCCAGCGCCGTCTGCGTCGCCGGCAGCGAAAAGAAACGCCGCTGCCTGCCACCGGCTTCAAAGTCGTCCGGTGGGCCGTCTATCAGCGAGCCGTCGACAATAACCAGACCGCCCTCCACGACGAGATCGTGGTACTTTTCCAGAGACGGCTTGTTCATTGCGATAAAAGAAGTCGCGCTGTTCAATAATGGGGAGCCTATCGGGTTGTCGGAGAGGATGACATGGCAGTACGCTGTGCCGCCCCGGATTTCCGGCCCGTACGACGGGAGCCACGTCGCGTTCATGCCCTCGTCGAGGCCGGCCTGCGCCAGTATGCGCCCGATTGATAGGATTCCCTGCCCGCCGAAGCCTGCGATAATTATGCCCTGGTAACGCATCAGCCCACCTCCAGATCTTTCCCTTTGAAAACGCCGAGCGGGTAGCGCGGCACCATGTTATCCTCCATCCACTTCATAGACTCTGCCGGAGGGAGGCCCCATGCGGTCGGGCACGTGGAAAGCACCTCGACGATGGAGAAGCCCAGGTTGGCCTTTTGGACCTGGAAGGCCTTTTTTATCGCCCGCTTGGCCGCCATGATGCCCCTCACGCCGTTCGCCGCGACGCGCTCGATATAGGCGGGGCCGTCGAGCGTGGCCAGCATTTCGCAGATATTTATGGGATAGCCCTGCGTGTCGGCCTCGCGGCCATATGGCGACGTCATCGTGACCTGCCCTATGAGGGTGGTCGGCGCCATCTGCCCGGCCGTCATGCCGTATATGGCGTTGTTTATGAAAATCGTTGTTATTTTTTCGCCCCTGGCGGCCGCGTGCACGATCTCGGCCGTGCCAATGGCGGCCAGGTCCCCGTCGCCCTGGTACGTGAAGACGAATTTATCGGGGTGCACGCGCTTTATGCCCGTCGCGACCGCCGGGGCGCGCCCGTGCGGCGCCTGCTGCATGTCGCAGTTGAAGTATTCGTAGTTGTTGTACGCGCACCCGACCGGCGCGACGCCAATCGTGTCGCCCTCTATGCCCATCTCGTCCAGCGTTTCCGCGACGAGCCTGTGGATGACGCCGTGGGTGCATCCGGGGCAATAGTGGAACGGTTTCGCCGTCAGCGCGTGCGGCCTTTTGAATACGGTTTGCATGTTGTAGTCCCCCAAAACAATATCGTCTGTCTATGAGCAAATAATCTGATTATGAGCTTAATAATCTAGCTATATACCTAATCGTCTGGCCATGAGCCTAATAGTCTGGTTACGAGTTTAATAGTCTAGCCATGAGCTTATTAGTTTGTTTATGAGCTTAAAATCTCTTTTATCTTACCCACAATTTCCGCCTGCGTCGGCGCCATTCCGCCCGTCCTACCGTAAAAATGCACGGGCTTGTCTCCGTTGACGGCGAGGCGGACATCCTCGACCATCTGCCCGGCGTTGAGCTCCACCGATAAAAAGGCTTTCGGGCCGTCGAGGTGCTTCCTTATTTCGTCCGACGGGAACGGCCATACGGATATCGGGCGGATGAGGCCGACTTTGATGCCCTCCCTCTCCGCGTCGTCTATCGCGTTTTTTACTATCCGCGCGACAGTGCCGAACGCCGTCACGATCAGTTCCGCCCCTTCGCAGTTGTACGCCTCGACGCGGACTTCGTTGCGCTCTATCTCCCTGTATTTGGCCTGGAGCCTGTTGTTGATGGCCTCCAGCCGTTCCGGGACGGTGTCAATGGACGTGATGATGTTGCGCTCCCGCTCGAGCTTCGAGCCCGTCGTAGCCCAGGGCTTGTCCACGTGCACGATATTTTCATCGTCTTTGAACACGACGGCTTCCATCATTTGCCCCAGCATCCCGTCGCCCAGTATCATTACCAGGACGCGGTAGCGGTCCGCGATGTTGAACGCTTCGACCGTGAGCTCGTAGAGCTCCTGCACGCTGTCGGGCGCGAACACGACCATTTTATAGTCGCCGTGACCACCGCCCTTGACCGCCTGGAAATAGTCGGCCTGCGCCGCTAAAATGCCGCCGAGGCCGGGGCCGCAGCGCTGTATGTTGACTATGACTGCAGGCAGCTCGGCGCAGGACATATATGAGATGCCCTCCTGCTTTAAGCTGATGCCGGGGCTGGACGAGGACGTCATGGCCCTCGCGCCCGCGCCCGCCGCCCCGTACAGCATGTTGATCGCCGCCACTTCCGATTCGGCCTGGATAAACGTGCCGCCGATCTGCGGCATTTTTTGCGCCATATAGTGGGCGATCTCCGTCTGCGGCGTGATGGGGTAGCCAAAATAGTGCTTGCAACCTGCGCGTATCGCCGCCTCCGCGATGACCTCGTTGCCCTTCATCAAATATTTTTCCGCCATTGTAACATCCTTCCTATCCCCGTCATTGCGGCCTTCGAGCCGCAATCTAGCTACATGTGCTCTAATGTAATCGCGCACCCTATTCGGTTCGGTGTGTGCGGGCGGGACGCCCGCGTACCCAGGGCGCCCTATTCCCGTCATTGCGGCCTACGAGCCGCAATCTCGCCCAATGCGCGCCGCTCTATCTGTCCACCTCAATTGCGCAGTCGGGGCATATCGTCGCGCAGAACGCGCACCCGGTGCATTTTTCCTCCATGTCCGGCGTCGCGGCTGCCGGGTGGAAGCCCACGGAGTTCAGCGACGCGCCGTCCATCGCTATCAGGCCCCTGGGGCACGCGCCGACGCACAGTTTGCATCCTTTGCACAAATCGCTTTCGATTCTGATCCTAGCCATTAAATAAACCGTTCCTTTGACTATTATGTAATATTATGTAATTTTATGTAATTTAATATATTAATATGTAATTTAGTATATTAATATGTAATATAATTCATTATTAAATATTGTATATTATTTAATATTGTACAGTATTATTTAATAATGTTAATATTTAACGAAACACACTGCCGCGTAAGCTTATAAGCATGTTAGCGCCGCTGCTCTGCGGTTAGAATGTCAATTATAAAGGACGCTGTTTTTATTTGCAAATATTTTTAATAATAAATTAAAAAATATGTAACACTTCCGAAACATGTGTGATATAATGGCTTCAACGGCAAACCTATTATGAACGTTACAAAAGATGAAACGCCATATCTCGTCGCGTCGAAAGGGTATCTGTAAGCGCGATACCGGCTTTAGGGGGGAAAGATAAAGATATATGAAATGGCTTGAAATCAATCATGACGCCCCGCTCAACGGGACGCTCAAGGTGCAGGGCTCTAAAAACAGCTCGCTCGCTTTGATTGTTTCCAGTTGCCTGGCGGGCGGCAATGTCGTGATCGAAAATGTCCCTGACATATCAGACATACATGTGACGGGCGATCTTTTGAGCTCAACTGGAGCAGAAGTCAGTTTTTTCAACAACACCTTGACTGTCGACCCGACGCAAATATGCAATTCCATCATCAAGCCGGAAGACTCGCAGAGCGTCCGCATCGCATATTATTTTATCGGAGCCCTGCTGGCGAAGCACAAAAGCGTCGCCGTCGGCTACCCGGGTGGGGACAAGATTGGCCCCCGGCCCATAGACCAGCACATCAAAGGCCTCCGCGCGCTGGGCGCAGAGTTCACTTTTTACAACGACTATTACGTGGCCAAGGCCGACAGGCTCGTTGGCAATGACGTGTATTTTGACGTCATCACATGCGGCGCGACCATCAACATCATGCTGGCCGCCACGCTTGCAAAGGGCAGGACTGTCATCCACAATGCTGCGAGGGACCCGGAGGTCGTGGACGTCGCCGTGTTCCTCAATAAAATGGGCGCGTACATTACTGGCGCGGGGACCGAAACCATTAAGATACGCGGCGTCGAGGGGCTGAGCGGCTGTACGCATCCGTGCATATCAGATCGCATCATGTCCGGCACTTTCCTCATGGCCGCAGGCATCACGAAAGGCTACGTAAGCTTGACTGGGGCGGAGGTCAACCATTTAGGCGCGTGCATTGACAAGCTCAGGGAGGTCGGGCTCGACATAGAGCGCAGCGGGGACAAGATAACTGCGTACTATTCGGGCATACAACGCGCCTCCAACATCATCACCGGCATGTACCCCATGTTCGGCTCCGATTTCCAGCAGCCCGCGACGGTGCTGCTTTTGAACGCCAACGGGCGCAGCTCCGTGACGGAGCTCGTGTACCCGCACCGCTTCAGCCATTGCAACGAGTTGAACCTCATGGGCGCCGACATACGCCTGCGCCACAATACGGCGTACATCAACGGTGTGCGCGAGTTGCGCGGCGCCGACGTCACGGCGACCGACATTCGCAGCGGCATGGCGCTGATACTGGCGGCTCTGTGTGCAAAGGGCACGTCCCGCATATTCGGAGTGGAGCATATCGAGCGCGGCTTGGAAAACATGCTGGCCACATTCCACTCGCTCGGCGCGGACATCCGCGTGGTGGAGAGCCTGGGCGATGACGGCGAGGACGGCGCCTCGGGCGGGGCTGGCGACGGCGAGCGCTATGCAGCATCGAACGGTGGGCAGTCAGACTACTACACTGCGGCGGGGCTGCGCGGCTACATGAGAAAGCCCGGGAGTTTCGCGGTACTGTAGTTTAATCGATACGTGGAAACAGAAGATGTTGTCGATATGTTGCAACATCGATACGTGGTAATAATAGTTGTAATCGATACATGGCAACAGTAGTTGTTATCAATACGTGGCAACATAGATTAATTTCGGCTAAGGCAATTAATGGTGCCTTAGCCTTTATTTATTATCTAGGGGGTAGGGAAAATTGATAAATTTAGGCATTGTCAGTACGGGATGGATTAGCGATAGTTTTGCCGAAGCTTGCGTGCGCACCGGGATGTACCGTATAGCTGCGGTCTGTTCGAGGCAGGTCGAGCAGGCGGAGACATTTGGTAAAAAATACGGAGCCACGCTGTTTTTTAACGACATACATACGCTGGCAGCTTGCGACGGCGTGGACGCCGTGTATGTCGCGTCGCCGAACGCACTGCACTACGGGCACTGCATGGCCGCGCTGGGGGCGGGGAAGCATGTGATTGTGGAAAAGCCCGCGTTTTCCAATATCGGCGAAGCCCGGGAAGCCTTCACGCTGGCTCGCGAGAAAGGTGTTTTACTGCTGGAGGCCATCCGCAGCTTGCACGAGGCGAACCACGGCGCCGTCAAGGCGGCGGTAGCCAAGATCGGCCCTCTGTGCGGCGCCAACCTGTCGTTTATGAAGCGCTCCCCGCGCTACGACCTGGTCCTGGCCGGGGAGGCGCCGGCAATCTTCACGCTGGAATACTCGGGCGGCGCTCTGATGGATCTGGGCGTCTATTTGATATACGACGCGGTCGACTGGTTCGGCATGCCGCAAAGCGCCGCCTATTATTGCCACAAGGCCCACACCGGGGCGGACACCGGCGGCGTAGTTCTGCTGCGTTATGCGGATTACAATGTTGTGTTAAACGTAAGCAAAATATGCAACTCATATATGGTAAACGAAATTCGGAGCAGGGATCATTTTATCTTGTTAGACGCGGCGCACAATATGCGCAGTGTCCGGCTGTTGCACAACAGCGGGGGCGAGGAGGAGCTGGCGCAGCCCCCGAAGGATAATTGGATGGACGACGAGGCGCTGTGCTTCGCGCGGTTGATTGGTGGCAATGGCGATGGCGATAGTAATGGCAGGTACGGGGATAGGGACGTGGACGGGGGCGGGCAGTACGAAGCGCTCGAAAGGCTATCCCTCGACGTCCACACGCTAATGACAGAGCTGCGCCTGGGCGCCGGTATAATCTTCCCCGCTGACGAAGTACATGCCTAAATGACGTAGTGTAGACACGGCGCGGCGGGGACGCGGCGGGGACGCGGCGGGGGCAAGACCCCGCCCCACGTTATTCGGGGTTATACACAGGTTATATGCAAACGCCATGCGGGGCTTCTGATGCGGTGTAAGATGCGGCGGCAGCATCGGACGCGTATGCCCAAATAGCGTTGCAAGCCCCTGCCCTACGTTATTCGAGGGATATTTGACTTTTTTTTTATATTTGATATATTCTTGTAATCTCGTTGGGAGGTGAATCAGTGCCGGAAAATGTTATCATTTCATTAAAAGACATTGTCGTAGAGTATAACGGTGTGCGGGCGCTGGACGGTATCAGCCTCGACATCAGGGACAAGGAATTTGTCACTTTTTTGGGCCCGTCCGGCTGCGGCAAGACGACGACGCTCCGCATCATCGGCGGCTTTGCGGACGCGCACGGCGGGGACGTTTTTTTTGAGGGCGAGCGGATAAACGATTTACCGCCGCACAAGCGCAAGGTCAATACCGTTTTCCAGCGCTACGCGCTGTTCCCGCACTTGAACGTTTTCGAAAATATCGAATTCGGGCTGAAAATCAGCAAGGTCGGCGTGGCGGAGCGCCGCAGGCGCGTGCGCGACATGCTCTCCCTCGTCAACATGGAGGGCTTTGACACACGGGGCGTCGGCCAGCTTTCGGGCGGGCAGCAGCAGCGCGTCGCGATTGCGCGCGCCCTGGTGAACCACCCCCGCGTGCTCCTGCTGGACGAGCCGCTGGGCGCGCTCGACTTAAAACTGCGCAAGGAGATGCAGATCGAGCTAAAACGCATACAGCAAAGCATGGGCATCACGTTCGTCTATGTCACGCACGACCAGGAAGAAGCGCTGACCATGAGCGACACAGTTATTGTCATGAAGGACGGTCACATATTGCAACAGGGGACGCCGCAGGACATATACAACGAGCCGATCAACTCGTTTGTGGCGGAGTTCATCGGGGAGAGCAATATCATCAGCGGCACGATGCTGCGCGACTTTCGCGTCGAGTTTGCGGGCGTGGAGTTCGAATGCGTCGACTCGGGCTTTGGAGACGGCGTGGGCGTCGAGGTCGTGATCCGGCCGGAGGACATAAAAATCGTCCCGCCCGAGGACGCGCCCATTGTCGGCGTCGTCGAGTCCATCATATTCAAGGGCGTCCACAACGAGATAAGCGTGGGCGCGCACGGCTCCAGGTGGACGATCCACACGACGAACAGCGAGGAAGTGGGCGCGAAAATCGGCATGGACATACTGCCTAACGACGTCCATATAATGAAAAGCCCCGACTCGATAAGCGCATAACCGCTGGCAACGCCCCGGCGCCCTGCCGGGCGCGGTTTTTACGATTAACCGGGATCATTGATCATATATTCAAGAATCATTGATCAAACATTTATGAATCATTGATCATATATTCAAGGATCATTGCTCATAATGGATCAATGATCAAATATTATGGATAATTAATATGGATATTATGGAGGCTTGAATTGAAAAACAAGGGTTCGGCTTTTCCGTATACCGTTTGGATGGTGATATTTATTGTAGTGCCGCTCCTGCTTGTCGTATATTTCGCCTTTACGAAGCAGGTGCCGGTATTGCCTGACGGGACCATTTATGTAGCTGGCGAAGAGTGGGACGAAGAGGCGGATGACGCCATGGAGGGCGTGGATGCGGAGGATGGCGATTACGCTGCAGAAGACGGCGAAGGCGCCGATGACTGGGACGATGAAGACGGCGAAAACGGCGAAGACGATGAAGAAGACGGCGACGAAGACGGTGACGAAGACGAGGACGATGAGGACGACGAAGACGAAATCCCCCTCGACACGATTACGGTTTTCACGCTCGACAACATATCGTCGGTGGGCCGTTTCGCCCCCGTGTTCATGCGCTCCGTCATGCTGGCCGCCATCGCCGCCATCATCTGCTTAATCATATGCTACCCGATTTCATACATCATATCGCGCAGCGGCGCCAACAGGCAGCGCACATTTTTGATGCTGGTCATATTGCCCATGTGGATGAACTTCCTCCTGCGCACGTACGCGTGGATGACGCTGCTCGAAAACAACGGCTTGATAAACCGGGCGTTGGGCGCCATCGGCCTTGGCCCGCTCAGGATGATCAACACGGGCGGGGCGGTCGTGCTCGGCATGGTCTACAATTATATGGCGTTCATGATACTGCCCCTGTACGCCATCATGACGAAGATCGACATCACGACGATTGAAGCGGCGCGCGACCTGGGGGCGGACTCGCGCAAGGTGTTTACGCGCGTCGTCCTGCCGCTCAGCGTGCCAGGCATAAAGACGGGCATCACAATGGTCTTTGTGCCGGCGGTCAGCACGTTCATCATATCGCGCATGCTCGGTGGCGGAGGGAATTTGCTGATCGGCGACCTCATCGACCTGCAGTTCCTCGGCAACGCGTACAACCCGAACCTCGGCGCAGCCATATCGATAGCGCTGATGATCCTGATACTCCTGTGCATGAGCTTGTTCAACCAGTTCGGGAGCGAGGAAGAAATGGAGGGGGCGCTGCTATGAACGAACGGAACGGAACCGCGCGCCCGGGGCGCCTGAAATGGTACGCCAAGACATATATCGGCGCGATACTGGCTTTCCTGTACCTGCCGATATTCGTCCTGATATTCAACTCGTTCAACGAGTCCAAGTCCCGCGCGTATTTTACGGGCTTTACGCTCAATTGGTATAAGCTGTTGTTTACCAACGATTTAATCATCTCGTCGCTACGGACGACGCTCGTCATAGCGCTGCTCTCTTCGGTGGTCGCGACGATCATCGGCACGGCGGCAGCGATAGGGATATCGAACATGAAGAAACTGCCGCGCGCGGTGGTGATGAACCTGACGTACGTGCCCATCATAAACCCTGAAATAGTCACGGGCGTCTCTATGATGCTGCTGTTCGGCCTGTTCAACGTGTTTTTTGCTTGGCTTGGGGACAGCGCGGGCGTCAAGGTCGGGTTCGAGTTCGGGTTCCCCACGCTCGTGCTCGCGCACATAACGTTCAATATCCCGTATGTCATCCTCAACGTGATGCCTAAACTTCGGCAAATGGACCAGAATGTCTATGAAGCCGCGCTGGACCTCGGTTGCAACGAGTTTCAAGCCTTCATAAAAGTGGTCATCCCCGACATCATGCCGGGGATTGTCGCGGGGTTCCTGACCGCCGTGACAATGTCGCTGGACGACTTTGTCATCAGCTATTTCGTCAGCGGGCCGACGTCGCAGACGCTGCCGATCACGATTTTTTCAATGACCAGGCGCAAGGTCAGCCCGGAGATAAACGCGCTTTCGAGCATCATCTTCGTCGTCGTGCTGGCGGCGCTGCTGACGGTGAACCTGTTTGACGCCAGGCGGGAGCGCGCCGCACGCAGGGCGGCGGGAGGCGGGGTGGCCATATGAAGAGGAAGAAACTTTTACAATGTATGTTAACCATGTTGCTTTCAGCGATGCTGGCGCTGGCGCTTGCGTTAATACATGCGGCGCCGAGGCAAATGTCGCTCGTTTCCACGTTGCCGCTGACAGTTATTGAGGCTTCTGCGGCTGTGGCGGTGGCTGCTGACGAGGACGGAGACGAGGACGAGGACGGCGAGGACGGGGACGACGAAGACGGAGACGGGGGCGGGCGGGACGCCCGCGCACCGGACGAGGACGAAGATGGCGGAGTAGACGATGAAGATGACGCCGGAGATGATGACGAAGACGATGTAGACGACGAAGATGAAGACGATGAGGACGAAGAAGACGAGTTTGAACTCGTGTGCTCTCTGGATTATTATGAACGCTTTATGGATCAAAACATCTCCATAAATGTATATAACTGGGGCGAGTACCTGTCGGACGGCAGCGACGATTCGTTCAACATTCTGCGCGAATTCTCCGCGCTCACGGGCATTCGCGTAAACTACACGACGTTCGCGACCAACGAGGAACTATATTCCAAGCTCCGATCGGGCAACGCGAGCTACGACGTTATCATCCCGTCCGATTACATGGTAGGGAGGCTACTGAGCGAGGGCATGCTGCTTCCGCTCGATTTTGACAACATCCCCAATATCGAATTCATCGACGAGCGCTTCGCCTCGCCACTGTACGACCCCGGCGGCAGGTACTCGGCGCCGTACACATGGGGCTATGTCGGCCTGATATACAACATAAATAAAATATATGACGAAGAGGAAGTAAACTCCTGGGAGATCCTGTGGGATGAGAAGTATTTGGGCGAGATATTGATGTTCTCGAACTCCCGGGATGCGTTCGCCATTGCCCAGGCCAGGCAGGGGTATTCCATGAACACGACGGACGAGGGCGAACTGTACGACAGCCTGGAGCAGTTGAAACAACAAAAGCCGCTCGTACAGGCGTATGTCATGGACGAGATATTTGACAAGATGCTGGGCGGGGAAGCGGCGCTGGCGCCGTATTATGCGGGCGACGCGCTCATGATGATGGCGGAGAACGACGAACTGGATTTCTCGGTCCCCGAAGAAGGGGTCAACCTTTTCGTGGATGCGATGTGCATTCCAGTCGCGAGCAGTCAAAAAGAGGCTGCGGAAATGTTCATTAACTACATCCTCGAGCCGTATGTAGGCGCCGCGAATTCGGAATTCATAGGCTACGCGACGCCAAACAGCGCGGCGCTGGAGCTGATTGACGAAGAAATGCGCGAAGATCCTATCGCATATCCAGACGAGTCGATATTTGATAATATGGAGAGCTTCGCCCCGCTGCCCACCGAAGCGAGCCGCTTAATGGATCAGCTTTGGACAGAGCTTTTGAGCGACGACGAGACATATAACCGCTTGCTTATGCCGCTGGTGCTGTCTGCGGCGGTCCTGTTTTCGCTGGGCTTGAACATATACCGCGCCAGGGCGAGGCGGCGGGCGCACGGGCAGTATTAAAGCGGGACGCGTGCGCAGGGGCGGCGGTTTTGGCGAGTTGGTTAGAATAACAGTGGCGGGGGTTGTAGCTGTTATTACTCTGTTTTTATGTTCGTGCGCGACACCGCCGAATGGCGCGCTATCTCGAGCGGCTGCGCAGACGGCCTATTTTAGGGAAATCTACTGCCTCAATACATTGATTGAAATCACCGTGTACGTAGATGACAGTGGGCAGGGCGGCGGGCAGGGCGGTGAGTCCGCTCTGGACGCGGCAGAAGCGGTTTTTATGCGTGTAAATGGGCTGATGGACCGCTTCGACAGTGGCAGCGACATATACCGGGTGAACAACGCGCCGCCTGGAGGCGAGCCTGTCGCCGTCAACGAAGAAACATATTATTTATTGCAATTAGCTATCGAATACTGCTCCCAGAGCGGCGGCGCATTTGACATAGGCATGGGCGCTGTTTCTGATCTCTGGGGGCTTGGATCGTTGTATGGCATAGACGCTGTACAGGATTATGCGCCCCCTGCGTCGGAGCAGATTATGCAAGCGATCGCGGCAGGCGGCTATGACAAGATCGCGCTTATAGATCAGAGCGACGGCAGCTTAGCTGTCGAGATCCCCTCTGGCATGGCTATCGATCTGGGCGGCATCGCTAAGGGCTATGCAGTCCAGGCAGCGGCCGAAGCATTGATGAGCGAAGGCGTAACAAGCGCGGTCATCGACGCAGGCGGCAATGTGCATGTAATCGGCAGCCGCGATTACGAAAGCAGGGCGGCAGGAGCAGGTGGCGCCCGTCCATGGAACGTGGGCATCCGATCGCCCAGGCCCACCGCTGCGGGCGACCGGCAAACAGGAACGCAGGAGCAGCCGCCCGGTGCAATCGAGCTGCTGGCGGTCGTTTCCGTCACAGACAAATCGGTCGTTACGTCTGGAGACTACCACAGATACATCGAACGCGACGGAGTGCGCTACCACCATATTCTGGACCCCTCGACGGGCATGCCGGCGACGGCCTCCATCAGCGTCACCATCGTCGCGGACGAATCGACGCTCGCGGACTACCTCTCGACCGCCGTGTTCGTGCTGGGGCCGCAAAAGGGTCTGGAGCTCGTGGCGCAGTACCCCGGCGCGGAAGCCCTGATAGTCGCGCCCGACATGTCCGTCACCACAAGCCCGGGCTTCGAGGGCGAAATAATATTAACAGGAGGCATACAAGAATGAAAAAAAGGAACCCGCTGCTGACCATATTATTGCTGTCGGTGACGATGTGCGCCGCTTGCGGCTCTGGCAGCAGCAAAGCGCCCGAAACGTCCACCAATAATCTGGGAAACAAAAACCCTCTCGTCACGCTGACCATGGAAAACGGGAAGACGATCTACATCGAGCTCTACCCGGCGGCGGCGCCGAATTCGGTGCATAACTTTATATCGCTGATTAAACAGGGCTTTTACGACGGCGTGATCTTCCACCGGGTCATACCGGGCTTCATGATCCAGGGCGGCGACCCGCTAGGCAGCGGGCAGGGCGGCCCGGGCTACATGATATTTGGCGAGTTCTCGAACAACAAACACGAAAACAACCTGCTGCACAAGCGCGGGACGCTGTCCATGGCGCGGCGCGGCAACCCCTACGATCCCGAGTCCGCGTACAATACGGCCGGGAGCCAGTTCTTTATAATGACCGCAGATTCGCCGGGCCTGGACGGGGACTACGCTGCCTTTGGGAACGTGCTGGCTGGGATGGACGTCGCCGACGAGATCGTCAGCGCAAAGCGCGACAGCAACGACAAGCCGCTAGAAGACCAGAAAATCAAAACAATAACCGTGGACACCTTCGGCGTCGAATACCCAGAACCGGAAACCCTGCCCGGCGACTGACCGATATTAAATACTTAAGCGATTGTAAAAGCCGGTATTTTATGGGCGAACACTGTTCGCCCCTACAACATTTTGTATATATGCAAAATTTGCTGCCCAGTAGGGACGCACATTGTGCGTCCGCGACTTTTAAATCGCCAAATAGTAAATTTTTATATGGAGGATATACTATGCCGTACGATCTGCTTAACGCTAAGGGGTCCAGCGCGATCCCCATGACACCGTTCGACGACAGCGACCGCATCGAGGAGGACGTCCTCGCAAAGGAAATCGAGTTCATCGTCCGGTGCGGATCGACCTCGATCACGACGCCCGTGATGGTCAGCGAGTTCGAGTCGCTGTGCGAGTCGGAGCGCAAACTCATGATCAAGATACCGTGCGACGTCGCGAAGGGCCGCCTAGCCATCATCGCCAACGTGGCCGCCACGTGCATGCCGCAAGCCGTCGAGTACGCGGGCTACGCCTGCGAGTGCGGCGCGGACGCGGTGATCGCGATGCCCCCTGCGGGTACCAGCTTCGAATACATAAAAAAATATTTCAAGGCCATATCGGACGCCGTCAATGTGCCGGTCATGATACAGAACCATTCCGGCGCAGGCTCCATGCTGGCGCCCGCGCAGGTGATCCAGCTCTGCGAGGAAATCGAGAACGTCAGTTGGGTCAAGGAGGAGTGCATGCCGGGGCCCGTTTCCATCTCGGCGCTGATGGCCGTGAAGACCGACGCGCTCGTCGGGGTGATGTCGGGCTTCGGCAGCCAATACGCCCCGCTTGATTTCGCGCGCGGCGCGATTGCGTCGATACACGCATGCGAATGGTCGGACCTGGTACAGCAAGTCTGGGACCTCTTCTTTATGGGCAAGGAGGACGAGGGGCGCAAGCTGCACTACCAGATACTGCCGTCGCTGCAGCTCGAGGGCATGCTCGGGATGCGCTACGCCAAGGAGGTCATGATACGCCGGGGGGTGTTCAACAACAGCAACATGCGCCGCGCCTCGCGCAACCTGTCCGCCGACGACATAAAAGAGATTGACAAAATCTTCGAAATCGTCTCCCCGCACCTGAAATTCGCCAAAATGTAGGACGCAGGGCAAAATAAATATTATCCCAAGTCGAAACTGTGGTAATATATTAATATTCGTTAATATAGGCGCGCAGGCCATTTACGTTTATGTTCGCATATGACGCTATGCCTGATATCGCGCCGCCCTGCCTATCACCACCGCATAGCCAAAAAATATCGGGAGGAATTTGAATGGTGACAAAACATAAGGAACTGCTAAAATGGGTCGACGAAATGACCGCGATGTGCCAGCCGGACGACGTCTATTGGTGCGATGGCTCGCAGGACGAGTACGACAACATGATAAAAGTCATGGTGGACGCGGGCATGGCGACGCCGCTGAACCCGGAAAAAAAGCCCGGTTGCTATCTGTTCCGCAGCCACCCGTCCGATGTGGCGCGCGCCGAGCTGAGGACATTCATCGCATCGAAGACCCAGGAGGACGCCGGACCGACCAACAACTGGATCGACCCGGACGAACTTAAAGCCACGATGACCGAACTGTATACCGGCAGCATGAAGGGGCGGACGATGTATGTCATCCCCTACTCCATGGGCCCCGTCGGATCCTTCATCGCGAAGATCGGCGTGGAAATCACCGACAGCCCTTATGTAGTCGTCAACATGAAGATCATGACGCGCATCGGGACGAAAGTCCTGGAGACCCTCGGGGACGACGGGGAGTTCGTGCGCTGCCTGCACTCCGTGGGCAAGCCGCTCGCCCCCGGCGAGAAGGACTTGGCGTGGCCTTGCGTGCCAAACGTCGCCGACAAGTACATCAGCCACTTCCCGGAGGAGCGCATGATCTGGTCATACGGCTCCGGCTACGGCGGCAATGCGCTGCTCGGCAAAAAGTGTTTCGCCCTGCGCATCGCGGGCGTCCAGGCGCGCGACGAGGGGTGGCTGGCCGAGCACATGCTCATCTTGAAGCTGACCAACCCGGCGGGCAAGTCGTATTATGTGTGCGGCGCTTTCCCCAGCGCCTGCGGCAAGACGAACCTCGCGATGCTCGAGCCCTCGTTCCCCGGCTGGAAAGTCGAGACTATAGGCGACGACATCTCGTGGATGAAGTTCGGCCCGGACGGCAGGCTGTACGCCATCAACCCGGAGTCCGGCTTCTTCGGCGTCGTCCCCGGCACGTCCATGCAGTCCAACCCCAACGCGATGAAAACGATACAGTCGAACACGATATATACGAACGTGGCCCTGACCGACGACATGGACGTTTGGTGGGAGGGCTGCGGGACCCCTGCCCCCGACCACCTGATAGACTGGAAGGGCAACGACTGGACGCCGGACTCCAAGGAGACGGCCGCACATTCCAACGCGCGCTTCACGACGCCGGCGGCGCAGTGCCCGGTCATCGCGCCCGAATGGGAGGACCCCAACGGCGTCCCGATCTCCGCCATCCTCATCGGCGGCCGGCGCGCGGCGACCATCCCGCTCGTCAACGAGAGCCTCAGTTGGCAGCACGGCATATTCCTGGGCTCCATCATGGGCTCGGAGATTACGACTGCCGACATTACAGACAAGGTCGGGCAGGTCAGGCGCGACCCGTTCGCACAGTTGCCGTTCATGGGCTACCACATGGGCGACTACCTTAAGCACTGGTTCAATATTGGCACGAAGACCGATGCGTCGAAGCTGCCCAGGATATATTTTGTCAATTGGTTCCGTAAAAACGCCGAGGGCAAGTTCATGTGGCCGGGCTTCGGCGAGAACAGCCGCGTGCTCCGCTGGATTGTCGAGCGCATCTCCGGCGACGCGGGGGCAGTGGAGACGCCCATTGGCAACCTGCCCGCCCCAGGCGCCATCAACCTCGACGGGATCAATGTGACAGACGCCGACATGGAGCAGCTCCTATCGGTGGACAGCGAAGCGTGGCTCGCGGAGATCGTATCGATCAAAGAAAACTATAAGAGCTATGGCAACAGGCTCCCCAAGGAGCTGGCGGCGGAGCTGGAAAACCTGGAAAAGAGATTAAGGTCATAGTTTACTGAATCAGCAGTCGTGAGCAAACACAAGGGGACAGGGGGACGGTTCTCTTGTGTTGAGAACCATAGCACAAAAGAACCGTCACCCTGTGTTAAGTGTTTTCAAGTACCGCAAATCGTTTGGCTCGGCTTTGCCGCGCCTGGCGGTTTGCGGTGTTTTTTTGGCGGCGTTGCCATAGACATATGTGAAACGGGCAGGACCAAAGGGACAAAAGAGGGCAAAAAAGTCCATTAGAATAGAAAAGTCCATTAGAACAAGAAAGTCCATTAGAACAGGAAAGTCCATTAGAACAGGAAAGCCAATTAAGACAGGAAAGCATATTAAAATAGGAAAACCAGGGTAGATATAAAGGACATAAATTATATAAATGACGTAAAGGACATAAAGGACAGAACTGTTTGGGATGGGAGGTTTAGGTTTTGAATGTCCTGCTCAACAAGCTAAAAGATGTCTTAATGGCGGTAATACCGGTGGTGGCGCTGGTCATTGTCATCAGCTTGACGCTCTCGCCGGTGTCGGGCCTGCATTTGGCGCAGTTCATCATAGGGGCGCTGGCCATCGTGCTGGGGCTGGCCATATTGCTGTTTGGCATCGAGCTGGGCGTTATGCCGTTCGGCGTCCGCATGGGCGAATCGTTCGCCAAATCCAATCAAATGATATATGTTGTGGTCGTCGGCTTTCTGCTGGGCTTCATCATCAATATAGCCGAGCCCGACCTGCAGGTAGTGGCGGCGCAGGTGGCTTCCGTTACGGGCGGCTACATACCCATGTTTGTCATACTGGTTTCCGTGTCGGTTGGCACAGGAGCCATGCTTGCCATCGGGATAACCAGGATCGTCAAAAACATACCGATGAACATCATGCTTACCGCCACATACGGCGTCGTCTTGGCGCTGGGACTGTTTTCCTCGGCGGACATGTTGGCCATAGGCTTCGACACCTCCGGCGCCACCACCGGCGCACTCACAGTCCCGCTCGTGCTGGCGCTGTCCGCAGGCGTGGCGGCCATGAAAAGGGACAGCAAGTCGTCGGAAGCGGACAGCTTCGGGCTGGTCGGGCTGATGTCGGCCGGAGCCCCGCTCGGCGTGCTGATTTTGAACCAGTTCGTCAAGACAGACAACCTGGTCGGCACAATAGAAATCGGTAATTTGGTGGCCGGGCCGCTTTTCGGGCCGTTCTTCGAGCATCTGCCGCAGATCGCGTTCGAGTCGTTCGTCGCGCTGCTGCCCGTGGTCATCATGCTCTTTGTTTTTCAAAAGATCGATTTTGATTTGCATAAAAGGACTTTTCGCAGTATGCTGATGGGGTTCCTGTACACATATATCGGGCTGGTCATTTTTTTGGTCGGTGTGCATGCGGGCTTCATGAAAATGGGCAACATCATCGGCTTTAACCTGGCGTCATACGACAACAAGGCCATACTCGTCGGCATGGGGTTTATCCTGGGGATGCTCGTCATCCTGACGGAGCCCGCCGTATATATCCTGACGCACCAGATAGAGGACGTCACGAGCGGGTACATCAAGCGAAAGACGGTGCTGGTCTCCCTGTCCATTGGCGTGGCGCTGGCCGTAAGCCTGTCGATGCTGAGGATCATCGTACCGGGGCTCCAGTTGTGGCACTACCTGTTACCGGGATTCGGGCTGGCGCTGGCCCTGTCGTTCGTGACGCCGCCGCTGTTCGTCGGCATCGCCTTTGACTCGGGGGGCGTCGCGACCGGCCCCATGACGGCCACGTTCATCCTGGCCTTTGCCCAGGGGGCGTCCGACGCCATACCGTACTCGAATATATTGCTGGACTCGTTCGGGGTCATTTCGATGGTATGCATGACGCCGCTGCTGGCGCTGCAGATACTGGGCCTGATGTACAAGATAAAGTCAAAAAAGAGCGGGGTATAGGGCCATGTCCGGGTATTCGTTGTTGTGCTGCGTCGTAAACATGGGCGATGCGTCCAAGGTTATAAAACACTCACGAAAATATGGCGTCAAGGGCGGGACCATTTCATTGGGCATGGGCACCGTCCACAGCCGCTTGCTGGGTTTTCTTGGCATATATGAGGTAAGGAAAGAGATTGTCTACATGGTTGTGGAGGACGAGCTGGCGGACGAGGCGTTCAGGGGCATCAGCCGGGACATGCACTTTGAGAAGCACCACCACGGGATAGCGTTTACCAGCTCGGTGGGGGAGTTTACGGGCACGAAAAACCCTGTGGCACACAAAACGGGAGGCAGCGAGGCGAAAAAAAGCGTGTATAAAATAATATATGTCGTAGTGGACAAGGGCAAGGGCGAGGACGTCGTCGACGCGGCAAACAAAGCCGGGGCCCGGGGCGGGACCATAATGAACGCCAGGGGCGCCGGCATCCACGAGGTGCAGAAGCTGTTCTCGATGGAGATAGAGCCGGAAAAGGAAAAGGTCTTCATCATAGCGAAAGCCGATCAAAAAGACGGGATCGTGGAATCCATCAAAACCAGCCTGGACATCGACAAGCCGGGCAACGGCATCATATTCGTGCAGGACATCAACGAGGTCTACGGGCTGCACGAGGACTGACAGTCGCAACGACTCTTGCATGCGTAGGGCGCGATGTCCTCATCGCGCCGTTGTACGCCGTTTTCCATTAAATGACTTAATTGCTATGTTTATTCATAATACTTGTTTTTTTATGGTGATGTGTAGTAAAATATACCATATATGTATGCGCTTGCATATGTATCATTAATTAAAAGGTTTGATCGTCGCTACAAATCCGGGAGCTAATACATGGGGATAGCAGACAACCTGAATCAAATTATAGCCCGGCAAAAAGAACTGACTTCCGAGCTTGAAACAGAGCAGCAGGCTCTTGAAAATAGCGATCTGGCAAAGGAAAACGCAGCGCTTAAAGCGGATTCCTTGCAACTTCGCGCGGACATAGAGCAACTCGGCGGCAAGGCGGCGAAGCTTGCCGAAGAGAACTCCGGCCTGAAAAATGCCATTTATGAACAGATATATAACGAAAAAATCAAAATAATAAATAGCACGAAGCAAAAACTCGATATATATTTTCGCGCTGAAGTTGACGGGGAGTTCAATAAGCTGACTTTTCTCGAAGATGTCGTCACATTACGCATTAAAAACTTCAAAGAAACGCTTTCTAAAAACTACATCGATGCAGAGGATGAAATCTATACAAAACTTGACGAACTGTCGTCCTTGCTGGACAGCAAGCTGACGGAGGCGCGGGCAAGGGCAGGGCAGGTTCCGGGCGCCTTTACGCGGCAGGAGCTCGATGAGCTCGAGTCGCTTAAAAACGAGCAGATTACGGATGAACAGATTCGCGAGGTGACAAAGAAGAACAACATTGAACGGTTTGTCGGGCTGAACGTCCTAAATGCAATTGGGATATTTCTGATTATTATCGGCGCCATTACACTGGCGCGCTTCACATATCAGTATCTGTCGGACCTGCTCAAAGGCATAATGCTGTTCGCGCTGGGCGCAATAATGCTGGGGGCGGGTGAAATCCTGAACAGGAAAAAGCCGAATATTTTTTCGCTGGGCATTTCCGCAGGCGGGATTGGCGTATTATATGCCGCGCTGGCGACGAGTTATTTTGGCTTGAACATTTTGGGTATGTATCCCGCAATAATATTATGCGTGCTTATTACAGCGGGCGCTTTCACACTGTCAAACCGGTATAATTCGCAAACAATCGCGGTTTTTGCGTTGATCGGCGGATACCTGCCGATGTTTTCCTTTGAGTCCGGCGTTGCCGTTGTATATGGCGCCATGGTCTACTTCATTGCGCTGAACCTGTTTGCGCTGCTTGTTTCATTCAGCAAAAAGTGGCGTGTTTCTTCATTTACCGGGTTGGCATTAAATATTGCAGGAACCATATATATCTGTACATATTTTAGCAGCTCAGACACGGCGTATGAAAAGCTGATACTTATACTTTATATATTATTCGCTTTTTTAATCTATACTGCCATACCTATTGTCAGCACGTACCGCACTAAAGCGAAATTCCGTAATTCCGATATTATATTGCTGGCAATCAACACCTTGTGCAGCAGCCTGACCATGTATGCGGTTTTTTATGCTTTTGATTTGGAGGGGTACAACGGGCTTCTGGCTGTAATATTTGCTGCTGTTTATCTATTCCTCGGGCGGTTTATCGAGAAAAAATTTGAGGCTGACGAGCACCGCGCAAGGGCATTGTTCTATATAACCGGGCTGGCTTTTGTAGTCCTGATTGTCCCGCTGCAGTTCGAGCGGATATGGTTTTCGCTTGGATGGCTCGCGGAGGGCGTCATACTTGCTACATATGGGGTCGTCGCCAATGACAAGCGAATCAAGCAGCCGGGGTTCATCATTTGCCTGCTGTGCCTGGGCTCGTTTATTGTTTTTGACTGCGTGCAAATCGATCATTATTTATTTGTGTACAAATATCTGGCAATCACGCTTGGGAGCCTGGCCATCCTGGGCGCGTATATGTATAAAAAAATGATGTCCGGGCTGTTTGTCAGAGTTTACAAATACTTTGCGATGTCCAATGTATGGATTTTCTCTATGTATATGATAACAGGCAAGCTGGGGGCGATTTTTCGCGCGGCTTACGGCAGGCCGGTGGCTTTTCAGGTTGACTATTTGCTGTACGCTGCCGGGGTAATTGCGACGTTCGGCCTTGCGTACACCTATTTGCGATTGAAGCTGTTGGCCGATCGCGGGACTAAGATATTAGCTATCGTTTTATATATAATCGGCAATATATGGCTGCTGTTCGCCAATATTATTGGATCCCCTGTCGGCCGCGAATATTTCCGTACGGGAACGCCAGCTTTTGGCATAACGCTCGCGGGCACGCTGATACTTGTGCTGATGACGGCTTTGTCCCTGTTCGCGATGCGCGATCTCGTGAGGACACTCGTGTTGGGGCGCAGGCTTGGCATCGAATGGTACCCCCTGATTATTTCCGGCTATTTCGTGATAATACTGACGCAGAACTTAATCACGCAGTATGCCCTCTCCTTCTCCAGCGTCGCGATAAGCATCATATATGTCTTGGCGGCGCTGGCGTGGATTATATTCGGGTTTGCGCGGCGCTACTCGTTCATCCGCAAGTTCGGGCTCGGGATGGCGATTTTAGCGGTAATCAAATTGTTCCTGGTCGATTTGGCCAGCCTGACGCAGGGCTATCGCATTGTTTCATATTTTGCGCTCGGCATATCGCTTGTCGCGATATCTTTTGTATACCAATACTTCAACAAACGCCTGGAAATCAAAGAAGGGACGTCCGATGGTCCGAATAAAGGCAATTAGGTTAACGATCATAATATTCACAATATTTTTATTATTTGGCAGTTTTACTATTTCGGCATCTGCCCACACAGCAAAAATAGAAACCGGCGGCGAGAACAAGTATAAAGCAATACGCATCACGCCGCAGATATATAACGCCGCGAACAGCAGCCTGTCCGACCTTCTGGTTAAAGGAAACGGCGGCGAAAACATCCCTTATTTTATAAATTCCGGTTCAAAGGATGTAGCCTGGAGCAGAGAAGAGTACGCCATGTCATTGGTCAACTCATACTTGATGGATAATAGTTTTTACTTTGACTATAAACTTGCTTCCGGGCGAAGCGGCGACACAATTTCGACATCTGTTGAATTTGCCACCAATAATGTTAATTTTGCCAAGGAAGTCGAAGTGTACGGGAGCTATGACAATATAAACTGGGACTATATTCAAAATGACATCCTCTATGCAATTGACAACAAGGCGAAACTTTCGATTGAATTTCACAAACCGCAAAAGTTTACGCATATCCGGCTAAGGCTGGCAAACAACCTTGAACAGATTTCGTTCGGCAACGTGGCGCTGGTATATGTCGTTGAGATAAGCGAGGAGACTTATTTTATCGAAAGCATTGAGCCCGGATTCAGCGTCGTGAGCGAAGATAGAAGCACGGACATAATAATCGAGGGCCTAAAAAATCTGCGCCTATGCGATATCACCATTCATACGGATAGCATGTTCCAGCGTTATGCCCGCATGCCGCACGGGGCAGGCAAGGAAATATTCAACCTGACATTAAATGGCACATCGTACGCAGACACGACGATCCCACTCAACTGGCATATATCATCAGACGACACTTTTATAGTAACAATCGCCGATGCAGACGATAAGCCTATCATTGTCGATGGCGTCAGCGTAAGGTACTACGCGGATGAAGTCGTGTTCGAGGGCGCAGAGGGCGGGGCCTATACGCTGGATTTCAGCGGCGATCCATCAATAGCGGCGCCTGTTTACGACATTGAGCGCTATAAGGCCGAAATACTGAAAGGGGCAATCGACATAGCTTCAATTGGCGATATATCCATCTTGGCCGCTATGGAGGAGCCTCGGCCGGAACGCGACTACCGGATAATCTTCAACATAATAATCATAGTCGTCGCGCTGCTGTTAGGCGCCATTATCATACTAAAACTCAAAAAAAACGTTGCCGGCCACGCGTAACCAGGGCGCTGGCGGACGTTATTTATATGTAGACAGCTCTACCCGCTCGCCGTGTTCGCCTACCCAGTATTTTTGCCCGGGGTACTTGGCCTCTATGTAGTCCGTGAACTTTTTCGGGTCCTCGCTGTTGTTTTTGAACATTTCATAATGCCCCGGCACAGCGAGGCTGGGGGCGACGGCGCCGGCCAGGTCCACCGCTTCGGCGAAGTTCATGTTCCCGATGCAGTGGCCGGTGTAGCGCGCGGCGTCCCTGCCGTTGATCGGCAAAAACATCAGGTCGATGGGGCGGTTGTTCATAAGCTTCGTCTCTAGCCCCTCGTATTTGCAACAGTCCCCCGAATGGTATATGCGCAGGCTGTCCGCATCGACGATGAAGCCGAGCGAGTCGTGCAGGCCCGTGACGGGATCGGGCGCAAGGAACTCGTGCGCGGCGGCTATGGCCAGTATGCGTAAGCCCGGCGTCGACGGGTCGGCAAACGTCCGGCCTTCGTCAAGGCCGATGAAACGCTCCTTAGCGACGCCGAATTTGGCGCTGAGCGCGTCTGCGAACTTTACCGGCACTACGAAACGCGCGTTTGGCGCGGCCGCAGCGATGCCCGGCCAGGCATAGTGGTCGATGTGGTCGCTGTGGTCGTGGCTCCCGAACACAAAGTCCACGAAAGTCATCTCCTCCGGGCTAAGCAGCGGCGCCACCGTGCGCCCCTTGGACGGCGCCAGGTACGCGTCGAAGCTGAAAGTCGCCGACGCCGTTTTAACGATGTAGCCGAGCTGGCCGATCCACCAAAAAGCCGCCTCGCCGTTTTTCGGCTTATAATTTACTATATCCCTGACTAATTCGGATGATTTTAGCATTGCGAACCCCCAAAATAATTAATAATTTTTATTATTATATGCTTTTTTAAGGGATCGTGCAGTAGAATATAAATTTATAATAGAACGCAATATGAGGAGCAGCCATATCAAGAGAACCGTACCCCTGTATGTTACGGCGCAACGTTTTCAATTATACAATTGTTTCCTATTTTCACAATTTTCGTATTTGTCGCGGTCTTATGGTTTCATGCAATCTATCGGTATGACGAAAACCCCATCATCGCGCGTGTAAAGCGGCCCCCCTCCTGTGATTACGGCTAAAAAGGACGGGTAGCGCGCCCCTTTTGAAACAAGCATCGCCTGTAAACGCTTCAGAGATTTTGCGCCTTCGTCGACTCTGTGGGCTCCAAGCTTAATTTCCATAGCTGCCCATTTAGAGCCCAGCTCAACTACAACATCCACTTCCAAATCATTCAGATCATGATAGTGGCTGAGTTTGGCGCCAGCTATATCTGAGTATACCAATAAATCCCGCAAACAGAGGTTTTCAAAAACCATCCCGAGTGTGCGGGGATCTCTCGCGAGTTCGTTGCTCCTTGCCTTTAACGCGCATACAGCAAGCGAAGGATCCGCTAACATTCTTTTTGGGGCTTTTCGCAAACGCTGTTTATCCCGGAGCTCCGGAAACCACTGAGGAATCTCTTCCACCACATACAAACGTGACAATGCTGAAAGATAATCCGCAACGGTTTGTCTTGTGACGTCTCCAAAACGTGATTGAACATCAGCAGTGATCGTACTAAGCTTTGCGGTTGTCACATTTGTCCGCGCGATTGCAGCAAGCAAATGCATTACTATATTGGGGTTCCGTTTTGAATTGTCAGCGTTGGAAATATCGGTTTCCGCTAGCGCTGCCACATATTGTTCTGGCAATATGCCTGCGTCATCTTTTGGAGAAGCAAGGTTTCCCGGCCACCCGCCGCGTATCATAAAATTAATTAGCTTATCTTGCGTTAAATTCGATATGTCAGAATTTATTTTATCTCCTTCAAACAGGCCTGCGAGGCTGATCTTACCGGACGAGTCTCCGCTTTCAAACAGGGACATTGTACGCATCCTGATCTTGCCAATCCTGCCCGCTCCGCTGTGCGAATAACTGCTTTTTTTTGGCGTGACAGAACCTGTCAATAAAAACAATCCCTTATCCGTTGTCCTGTCCGAAGCGAACCGGACGGCATCCCAAACACCCGGTACTTCCTGCCATTCGTCAACAAGAAGTGGTTTTTCGCCTGTCAAAATAGATGCCGGGTTTAACCGCGCAGCTTCCCGATTCGCATAGTCATTTTCTGGATCGAGCATATACACAACGCTTTTAGCATGGTTTAAGGACGTCCATGTTTTGCCGCACCATTTAGGGCCTTCTATTGACAGCGCGCCAAATAAACCCATATATTTTGTGATTATGCCGTCTATTAGCCTTGGTTTATATCCATGCTCCGTTAATGTCATACTGGCCCTCCATATTAATATGCAAACACTTCGATTATGTAATAAAATACGTGCTAAAGCCCTCTCCCGCCGGCCGATGAGACAAAGATCGATCGTTACGTACAAGAAGCGCATATCGTTCAACAATTTATGGAAACAAACATGAGAGATTGCTGTTAACCGTTTTCGCTCATTTCACTTAACCATATTACCTATTTATAGTTAACCAAATTTGCCGTTTCCAATTAACCGTTTTTTATATTGTAACCGCAAAGACTTAACCAGTCAAGCAACCTCAAGCAACCTACATATACATAAACATATATTAATTTATAATAATGTGGTTATTGCATTTGTAATACTGTTATGATAATATGTTAGTCGAAGTGTGGGCAATTAACTCAGCTGGTAGAGTGTCATCTTGACGTGGTGAAAGTCGGGGGTTCGAGCCCCTCATTGCCCACTGTTGTGGCTTAATCAAGACCCCGCAATGATTATGCGGGGTTTTTGATTTATCCAAGCGGGCGTTGCGAATTGCGTATGTGGATTGCTAATGAATGGGAAGACTATGAGCTTTTGGACGCGGGGGGCGGCGAGAAGCTCGAGCGCTGGGGCCCCTATGTTTTGAGGCGCCCCGATCCCCAGGCGGTATGGCCGCCGTCCAAGGCTGCGGGCGAATGGGCGTCGGCGGACGCCGCTTACAGCCGCTCCGCAAGCGGGGGCGGGAGCTGGGGCTTTGCACGGGAGCTGCCGGACACTTGGGAGATCGGGTACAAGGGCCTGCGCTTCTGCATAAAACCTATGCAATTCAAGCATACGGGCATTTTTCCCGAACAAGCGGTAAACTGGGACTGGATGGCAAAATTAATTGGCGGCCAAAGCCAAATAAGGCTGTTGAACCTGTTCGCCTACACGGGCGCGGCTACGGTCGCCGCGGCACGCGCCGGGGCGCATGTCTGCCACGTGGACGCCGCGCGCGGCATTGTCGCGATGGCGAAGGCGAACGCGTCGCTGTCTGGCGTCCCGGAGGGAAGGACCCGGTATATCGTCGACGATGTATTTAAATTTGTGCGCCGCGAGATCCGGCGCGGTTCGGTATATGACGCTGTCATAATGGATCCGCCGGCCTACGGCAGGGGTCCGGGCGGCGAGCTGTGGAAGGCCGGGGACCATCTGTACGGGGCTGTTGAGCTTTGCGCCCAATTGTTTATGGAACCGCCGCTTTTTTTCATCATCAACTCCTATGCTGCGGGGCTTTCAGCCGCGACTGTCGAAAATGTGCTTCGGATCGCAATGGGCAGGCGCTTTGGCGGGGTCGGGCATGTTGAGTCCGGGGAGATTGGCATCCCGGTTTCATCCGGCGGCGCAGTCCTGCCGTGCGGGTGCTGCGCGCGTTGGGCGCGGGTATAATATGCGGAAGGGCCAGGGCATAGCCGCAGGCGATTTCGGCGGCGTGAAGATACTCTACGAAGACAACCACGTCATTTGCGCGGTAAAGCCGTGCGGGACGTTGTCGCAGGCTGACGGTTCGGCAGCAGCCGACATGCTGACCATCCTGAAAGCGTACATAAAGGAAAAATACGGCAAGCAGGGGGATGTGTATCTGGGGCTCGTGCACCGGCTCGACAGGCCCGTGGGCGGCGTCATGGTTTTCGCCAGAACCTCCAAGGCGGCCGGGAGGCTGTCCGCGCAGATTCGCGGGCGCACGGTGAAAAAGGTGTATTTCGCAGTGCTGGGCGGCTCGCCCGGCGGCGCTTCGGGGCGGTTGGAACATATTATTAAAAAAGATCGCATGGTAAACCTTGTACGCGTGACAGAAGCGGAAAGTACGGACGCAGTAAGCAAGGACTACGCCGCTTTGGACTATGTGACGCTGGCGGCGCAAACGCCGTGCGATTCGATGGACGGAAGCGGAGGCGGCGGCAGGGGCGGGGTGGCTGCCAGTGGCGCTCGCAATAGCCCATTGACGCTGGTGCGGGTAAATTTGATAACCGGGAAGCCGCACCAGATCAGGGCGCAGTTCGCGCACATCGGTTGCCCGGTTATCGGGGACAGGAAATACGGCGGAGCGGCGCGCGATCGGCAAAGGCAGTCATACGCGCCGGCGCCGGGAGGGTCTATGCTTGTTCAGATGCCGGAAGGGCCGGCGCTATGGGCGGCTTCGCTCGCGTTTTCGCACCCCGTGCAAAAAGCGCCGATCATTGTATCGGCGCCGCCGCCCGACGAGTACCCGTGGAACCTGTTCGCCCGCGAGTCATATAACAACATGTAACAGGGACGAACGGCGTCCGGCTGCGGCATTTGGAACCTGTTCGCCCGCGTTTTTATAACAATATAACAAGGACGAAATAACAGGGACGAACAGCGCTCGTATGCAACATCATAATTTCAACTAGTTGCAACTAATTGCAATTAATTGCAACTAATTGCAACGAAATAATATCTGGTAAAGATATATAGAAAGGGAATGATTAATCAGTGGCAAGAAAGAAAAAAAGCGAAGAAAAGAACAAAAGACAACCGGTATTGAAAGTCATACCGCTGGGCGGGCTTCAGGAAATAGGCAAGAACATCACGGTGTTTGAATACGAAGACGAAATCATCGTCGTCGACTGCGGGCTTGCGTTCCCGGAGGACGATATGCTCGGGGTCGATCTCGTCATACCGGACATGGCATATTTGATCAAGAACCGCGAGAAGGTGCGCGGGATTATCCTGACCCACGCCCACGAAGATCATGTCGGCGCCCTGCCGTATGTGATCCGCGATCTCGACGTGCCTGTCTTCGGGACAAAGCTCACACTCGGGCTCATTGGCTCAAAGCTTGCCGAACACGGCTTAAAGGACAAGGTTCACCTGCAGACGGTCGTCCAGGGCCAGTCGATTGAGCTCGGCCCGTTTGAGATAGAGTTCATACGCTCCACGCACAGCGTGGCGGACACGGTCGCCCTCGCGATAAAGTCGCCTGTGGGCGTGGTGATCTTAACCTCGGACTTCAAAGTCGACTACACGCCAGTGGAGAGCGAAGCCATCGACCTGACGCGCTTCGCGCAACTGGGCAGCGAGGGCGTCATATTACTTATGTGCGACAGCACGAATGTGGAGCTTCCCGGCTTTACCATGTCCGAGAGGACCGTCGGCGAATCCATGGAGCAGATATTCATGCAGTCCGGCGGCAGGCGCATCCTGGTAGCCACGTTCGCGTCCAATGTGCACCGCATACAGCAGATTGTGAACGCTGCCGTCAAGTTTGACCGCAAGGTCGTCTTTTGCGGCAGGAGCATGCTGAACGTGGTGGACGTCGCGACAGATCTTGGGTATCTTAAAATACCGGCGGGGGCTGTCGTGGACATGGACGACATAAACCGGCACCCCTCGGAAAGCCTGGTGCTGATCGTGACGGGGAGCCAAGGCGAGCCCATGTCGGTGCTGACGCGCATCGCGTCGTCGGATCACCGCAAAATCGGGATAATGGATGGCGATCTGGTCATACTGTCGGCCAACCCCATCCCGGGAAACGAAAAATACGTATTCAAAGTCATAGACGATCTCTTTAAAAGGGGCGCCGACGTCATATACGAATCGCTGGCGGACGTGCATGTGTCCGGGCACGCGTGCCGCGAGGAGCTGAAAATCATACACAGCCTCGTCAAGCCGAAATTTTTTATGCCCGTACATGGCGAGTACCGCCATTTGAAACGCCACGCGATCCTGGCCCAAAGCCTGGGGATGGCGGAAGAAAACATTTTTATATCGGAGAACGGCAGAATTCTGGAACTCGACGGCGACAGCGCGAAACTGAACGGATCGGTCGAGGCGGGGCGCGTGCTCGTCGACGGGCTGGGCGTCGGCGACGTCGGCAGCATCGTGCTGCGCGACCGCAGGCTGCTGTCCCAAGACGGGCTGATCGTCGTGGTGCTCACCATTGACAAAGACTCGGGCGAAATCCTGTCCGGACCCGACGTGATCTCGCGTGGCTTCGTCTACGTCAGGGAGGCCGAAGACTTTATGGACGAGGCGCGCGAGGCCATTAAAAAGGCGCTGGACGACGTGGATCAGGATAATGGAGAGCCGACGGGGAAACGCGGCTGGGGGTTCACCAAGGCGCTTATAAAAGACTCGCTTAACGGGTACATCTTTGACAAGCTAAAAAGGCGCCCGATGATACTGCCAATAATTATAGAAGTGTAAGCGTTTACTAATGATAAGGAGAAGTTCAAATGACTGTGTTACAAGCGCTGGTTTTGGGCATAGTGCAGGGGCTGGGCGAATTTTTGCCTATCAGCAGCTCGGGGCATCTCGTCCTTTTGCAAAAATTGTTTGGCATTGAAGAAGGCGCGATGAGCTTTGCCATATTCGTGCATTTGGGGACGCTGGTTTCGCTGTGCGTCGTTATGAGGGAAAGGCTGTTGAAATACATACGCGAGCCCTTGGGGCACATCCCGAAGATGGTTGTGCTCGGCACGATCCCGACTGTCGTATTGGTCCTGCTTTTTGAAGGCTTGTTAAGCGACCTCTTCGATACCGGCGCGAGCCTTGGCGTCGGGTTTATTTTTACTGCCCTTCTTTTGTATTTTGCCGAGTCCCATGGAAAAAGCGAAAACGACTTTGTACGCGCGTTACGGCATCGAAATGCGGGCCCGCGCCAGAGCGATGCAAGCGGGGGTGGCGGGGGCGGAGGGCGCTTGCCTCTGATGGGCCCCGCCTACGGAATGAACGAGCGGCGCCGCGCCGACACAGACAAGAGGGTCACGCCCATGGGCGCGCTGATTGTCGGCGTCGCGCAGGGGATAGCCACTGTGCCAGCGGTCTCAAGGTCGGGCAGTACGATAGCTGCGGGCATCATGTGCGACTTCGGGCGCCCGGCCGCGATTGAGTTCGCTTTTTTGATGTCCATTCCCGTCACGTTGATGGCGGTGGCATACGATTTATTAAAAATGGTGTTGGGCAGGGGGGGCGAGGCTGTTGCGGCGGCGGCTGCAACGGCGGCGGCTGCAGCGCCAGACGCAGCGGCGGAGGTTGGCGCCGCCATGTCCGCCGCAGGGCCTCTCGTGATGGCGGTCGGCTTCCTGGCCGCCGCCATATCGGGCTATTTTGCGGCCCGATTCATGCTAAGGGCCATCCAAAAAATCAAGCTCACGTGGTTTTCGCTCTATGTCGGCTTGTTGGGTGTTTTGATATTGGTAGATCAGCTTTTTATTGGCGCCGTGTTTGATAAGCTTTTCTAAATATGCGCGCGTATAGTATGCGTAAGGGGGACGAGGGGCGCCGAGGGCGTCGCCCCCAACAGGGGCGCGGTGATATTCGTAGGGGCGCGGTAAATTTTGTAAATGATACTTAATTGAAAGGCATGGCATATCGATGGGTGATGTGACTATACTGGGCATTGAGACGAGTTGCGACGAAACCGCCGCTGCGGTGGTCCGTAACGGGAGGGAGATCCTCTCCAATGTCGTCCTGTCGCAGATCGGCGACCACGCCGCTTTTGGCGGGGTTGTGCCGGAAACGGCGTCTCGGCAGCACCTGCTGGCCATAGTCCCGGTCGTCGACGAAGCCATTGCGAAATCCGGGGTCGCCCTTGGTGATATAGACGCCGTTGCCGTTACATATGGGCCCGGGCTGGTCGGTTCGTTATTGGTGGGGCTGTCTTTTGCCAAGGGCGTCGCCAGGGCGACAGGCAAGCCCTTGATCGGCGTCCATCATGTTGCGGCGCACATATCGGCGATCCGCCTGACGCAAGCGCCGCCGGAACCGCCGTTTACCGCGCTCGTAGTATCGGGCGGCCACAGCAGCATATATTATGTAGAAGATTATAGGACATACCGCCTGGTCGGGAGGACGAGGGACGACGCGGCTGGAGAAGCGTTTGACAAAGTCGCGCGGGCCGCCGGCCTTGGGTATCCCGGTGGACAAAAGCTGGAGGCTGCGGCGGCTGGTGGCGATCCGGAATTTATTCGCTTCCCGAGGACGTCTTTTAGAGACGGGACATATGATTTCAGCTTCAGCGGCGTCAAAACGGCAGCGGTAAACCGCATGAAAAAGGAGCTAGGCCAGTCGGCGTCGCAGCAGTCGCAGCCGTCGCTACAATCGCAGCCGCCGCTCCGCACGCTGTCGGATGCGTTTTTTCGCGATTTTTGCGCTAGTTACCAAGCGGCGGTCGTAGACGCACTGGTTATGAACACGATGGCTGCAGAACGCTCCTTAGGCAGTGGAAAAATAGTGGTCGCAGGGGGCGTAGCCGCCAACGGCGCCCTGCGTGAACGCTTCCGAGTCGCAGCGGAAGCCGCTTCTTCCGCAGCCGAAGCGGAAGCAGTAGGGAAGACATCCGTTTATTTCCCGCCCCCACCGTTGTGTACCGACAACGCGGCGATGGTTGCGGCACGCGCTTACCACGACTACGTCGCCGGCGTGTTTTCACCCCTTACGCTTAATGCGACATCAACCGCTGCGATATAAATTTCATTTATTCAATTTTGTGATATTTCGATAAGCAATATCAACGATCAATTTATTATCCCCAAAATATATTTCATATTTTCATCATTTCAAGGACTAAATAGTAGTTTTTTAAGATTTACATTGGTACATTTTTAAATATTGAAGATTAACGTTGGTACAATGTTAATTTTTAAAATTTACCCCTTGATAACGAAAATTAATTTTGCTATAATTAAATGGTCAGAGATAGTCAAAAACAAATATTGGGTATATATACATCGCACTTGG
>Ga0099364_10001094_pt2 | contig 35006 bp, 46 predicted proteins | sample TergutTh196P3_FD_73070 | JGI IMG/M metagenome (GOLD analysis project Ga0099364, IMG submission 73070) | Microcerotermes parvus P3 segment gut microbial communities from Pointe-Noire, Republic of the Congo - Th196 P3 | ecosystem: Host-associated > Arthropoda: Insects > Digestive system > Gut ... | reverse complement strand
AGCTTGCTCTCGCTTGTCATTCATGGAGCGGAGTGTAGGCGAGCTTTAGCTCGCCTCTAAAAAGTGACTTGCCGAAGGCAAGGTGCGCCCGCAGGGCGAAAAAACCTTTCGCCGGAGGCGACACTCCCCCCCCCCCGGAGGGAAAAAAATAAAAACACCCCCAAAAACCACCTCTAACGAAGCGGCGAAGGTGAGGGAGACGTTTCTCGCTCACGGTGTGCTGTTGGCCATCCAATCCGGCATGGGGACGGTGTGGCCGAGGCCGGGGAGGCTGCCTTCCTCATATGTCCACAGTGGGGAGGTGAGCTCAGAGGGGAAACCACCTCTTGTTTTCAACTCCTCGGCAGTTCTGTCTGCACCGCTGACGGCATTCGCGTAGGTGTTGTCCCACTGGGTGTTGCCCGCTCCATTGAGCATGCCCGCAAACGCAAAGTTGTTAACCAGCGTGCCTCCAAAATTAATTCCCGCCACACGCCCAACGCTGATGGTGCCACTCACCCTTGGGCCCAGCGCCATGCTGCTTTGCACCGTGCCACTGTGGTTGTAGCCCACCAGGCCGCCGACACAGCTGTCGCTGCTGGTGACGCTGCCCGTGGCATAGCTGTTTTGCACCATGCCTTCAAAGTTATGGCCCAGCAGGCCACCGACAGAGTGGGTGCCACTCACATTGCCCGTGGCATAGCTGTTTTGCAGCGTTCCAGAGTTATTGCCCACCAGGCCGCCGACAGAGGAGGGGCCACTCACATTGCCCGTGGCATAACTGTTTTGCACCGTTCCAGAGTTATTGCCCACCAGGCCGCCTATATTCTGGCCGCCGCCGTTAACGTTGCTTTCGGAATAGCTGTTGGCCACAATACTATCGCTATAGCCACCATAGCCCACCAGGCCGCCGACATAGGTGCCGCTGGCAATAACGCTGCCTGCGGTATGGCTGTGCTCCACCGTGCCAGAGTTAGCGCCCACCAGGCCACCAACAAACCAGCTGCCGTTGATATTGCCCGTGGCATAGCTGTATTGCACCGTGCCGTGGTTGTTCCCCACCAGGCCGCCGACATAGGTGTCGCTGGTAATAACGCTGTCTGCGGTATGGCTGTGCTCTACCGTGCCAGAGTTAGCGCCCACCAGGCCACCAACAAACGAGCTGCCGTTGACATTGCCCGTGGCATAGCTGTATTGCACCGTGCCGTGGTTGTTCCCCACCAGGCCGCCGACATAGGTGTCGCCGGTGAGGTTGACGTTTTCCAGCGCAAGTTTTTCTACCACAGCGTCTGTGTCCATATAGCCAAACATGCCTTGGTAGCTGTCAGCCGTCTCAATGCTGAGGTTGCGGATGCTGTGGCCATCCCCATCAAAGCTGCCCATAAATGGGGCACGGGGTCTATATGTGCCTATCGCCTCCCAATTGTTTGTACCGCTCAAAACAACGTCTTCAACCAACCTATAGTGCCTTGTGCGGCCCAGGTCCGTGTTTGCATAGGTGTTGAAGGCCAGAATGTTGCTTTGGCTCACCAGAATGGGGCAGTCTTTGTGCTGACCCACTTTGAGAGCTGCGTGGCCGGGGCACGGCCCCTCCGTGTTGAGAAGGGGGTTCGCTCTTTTCTCATCCCTATCCTCACAAGCCATCCCCAGCACCAGAAACATCCCCAGCATCCATAACTTCCTTGAATTCATTTGCTCTCTCCCTAAGCTACCTGGGGTGAGAGCCCCCAAAACTCAACCCAGAAGCGAGGAGTACGGGACTTGAACCCGTGACCTCCGGCGTGACAGGCCGGCGTTCTAACCAACTGAACTAACTCCCCAAAACCATCTGCAACCCACAGAGCTTGCGCTTTGAAACCACCTCTATGGCTCCTCGAGAAACCGCCCTTATGCTGCCCACAAACCCCTTCTGCCTAACAAGCTCTGCACTATACTGCTTTAAATGCTGCTTTAAATGCTGCTCACCTCAGCCCAACACCCAATACCATGGGCGGAACAGGGATTGAACCTGTGACATTCGCCTTGTAAGGGCGACGCTCTACCGCTGAGCTATCCGCCCGCTCTGCCCAACGCAGCCGTAGTCTCTAGAGGCCTTGTTTTATGAAGTCAAGCCTTTATTCTTCCGTTTCCTCTCAAACAAAAAAAGTGAGGCCTTGGGGAGTGGAGCAGAAAAGCTTGAGTGCGCCTCATGGAAGCGGCCCCCAAATAATTTAGAGGCGTTTAAGCAGCCAGTCCGCGGCTTTTTGGCGCAAGCTGGGTTTGTTGAGGCTAATGAGTTGCCAAATAAGCTCCTCCATAAACTCGGAGGTGCTGGCTTGTTGGAAAAGCTGCTTGAGGGTGGTTTTTTTGGCGGCCTCCCAGGAGGCCTGGGTTTGAGGCAGAGGTGAGTGTGGCATCCAATGCGGGAGTGCCGGGTTAGCCAAAACAGAGGGTTGAGCATTGGCCAAGTGGAAATTTTTCTCAACAGCCTGGGTGGGCTCATTCCACGCTTTGCGGCGCGCAACATGGGCAAGCAACTCCAAGCCCCTCCTCAACTCCTCATCAGCGTGCGTAGCCTTGGGGCACAAAATAAAATAGGAGTGCCTTCCACATAAATGCTCCCTCAGCCAGAGTCCGGACTTTCGCAAAGCCTCCCTCAAAGCTTCAAGGCGCATTTCATTCCCCACCCACAAGGGAATGAGTGGTGTAGCTGAGGGCCCCACGTCAAAGCCCAACTCCCTGAGGCTTTGGTGCAGTTGCCCGGCAACCTCCCAGAGGCGCTCCCTCCGCCACGTTTCAGCCTCCAACAAGCTGAGGGCACGCAGCGCCGCCCCCAAGTTGGGGGCCTGTCCCCAGCGGTGTTGCCTACCCAGAGGGTGGTTCCTCAAATAGCTGGTGACGGATTGGGGCCCTCCGAAAACAAAACCCTGCGCCCCCAGCACCTGCCCCAAGTCACACACCTTCCACGTTTCCCCTTTGGGCAGGTGGAAATGCTGCTCCATGCCTTTGCCGTCGCTTCCCAAAATACCCATGCTGAGGCTTTCGTCCACACAGAGGCTTCCCCTGTTGCTGCGTAGTTTTTGAAGGAGTTGAGGGAGGGGCGCCACATGCCCGTGGAAAGGGGAAATGCCACAACTCAACACCAGAGAGGGCGGCGGCGAAGGGTTTTCCAAAAACTCAAGGTAGCTGCCCTGGCAGCGCTGGGGGAAGGACAAAAAAGGCCAGGCTTCCACTTCGGTTGCCCAGCAGTCCCTGGCCAACTCCAGCAGGGAGTTAAAAATGGGCGAGGGCAAGGCGCTATAAAGGGCGTCCTCCGTCCCCAAAAAAGCGGCCATGCGCTGCTCCAACTCCGTCTGCAAACGCAAGCCTGCCATGGGCGCAAGCCCCAAACGTTTGAGTGCGGAGCTTGCCGCCTCCCTCACGCGAATGTCACTTGCCAGGCCCAGCAAGTCAAAACTGCACCAATCCAACAATTGCCGCCCGGCCATTTCCACATGGCCATTGGCGAGGAAAGCAGAAATTTCCAAAGGCTTTGAGTCCGTTTGCAGCTGGCTTACATTCCAAGCTTTCGTTTTTTCCAAAAGGGTAGGCATGGCTTGCAAAACCCTAGCAGCCCAAAGCACCTTCTCCAAGGAGTAGCCCAAAGGCCTCGTCTCTTTGAGCTAGCCAGCCCGGAGGCAGCAAAAAAAGCTAAAGCTTTGTTAAGGGGAGTGCACGCCAACACCTATAAACTCAGCATAAGTGCCGCCATAGGCTGAAAAAACAAACCCTCTTAAATGAGTTGACCTGCGGGGGGGAGTTGTCGTTATAAGGGTTTTGTCTCTTGTCCTCTTGTTTTTTTTGTTTTTTATTTGTTGGCTTCCATTATGGCACGCGTAACCGTCGAAGACTGTCTCCCCCTTGTTGACAACCGTTTTGCTCTGGTTTTGTTGGCAGCCAAGCGCACCCGACAATTGCTTTCGGGAGCAAAACCGTTGATTGATGCTTCAAAAAATAAACTCCCCGTGACAGCGCTGCGCGAAATTGCCACAGGGCAGGTGCGCTTTGATCGCGATGTGCGCGACGCGCTTTCCGGAAAATTTGACGCAGAGCCGCTTGAATCCAAATAGGGGCTCAAGCCTTAACCGTTGACTGACAACAGCCCCAACAGTGGACTGAACACTCATGGGCTGGCTCATGGGCCGGGCTTTGGGGGGAGGTTTTCAACCTGCTTCACCGCTTTGGCCAGCATGTCGCGTTCCCCTGGATAGGACAATGCGGTCAGTGCCCGTTGCGTCTCCATCCACAAAGCTTCTGTAACTTCTTTGCGCATGGCAGGCTCCAGCTGATTAATTTCACCGGCCTCATAGAGAAAAAGAAAAAAACTGACCACTTTTGAAATGAGCCGCCCACGGAATGAATAGCGATAGGCAACATCCCCGAGTTTCCCCACCAGCTTGCCGTGGATGCCCGTCTCCTCCCACAACTCACGCACCGCCGCCGCTTCACAAGACTCCCCTGCGTTGATGTGCCCCTTGGGCAAGGCCAATGCCCTGCTCGAAGCCGGACGAATGACAGCAACTTGCGCCTGAGTCCCTTGCCAACGAATAACAACTCCACCCGCAGAATGTTCTTGAGGAATATCCACCTTGCCTTACACCTTCAGAAAAAATAAAGCTTCCTACACTCACCTTCCCTAACATTGTTTCGAAAATTCAACCCAACATTCGTAGGGTCGGCATTCTTTTTAAGACTAAAGCTTGACGCTTTTCAATGCGTGGTTATATCGGGTGCACGCTTGGCCCCATGTGGACATTGAGCGTCAAGCATCTGATTTTATTTTGATCGTTATTCTAAGGAGAGCAGAAGATGAAAATTCGTCCATTGCATGACCGGCTCATTGTCAAACGGGTCGCGGAAGAAACCAAAACAAAGGGAGGTATTATTATTCCGGATTCGGCCAAAGAAAAGCCCCTGGAAGGCCATGTCCTCGCCGTAGGCAACGGCAAGCTGTTGGATGATGGCAAGGTCCGTCCTTTGGAGGTTAAAGTCGGCGACACCATTCTGTTTAGCAAATATGCCGGCACGGAGATAAAGATTGACGGGGAAGATCATCTCATTCTTCGCGAAGAAGATGTGTTGGGTGTGATTGAAAAATAACTTTTATTTCTAATTGAGGAACACAGTTATGGCGAAAGAAATTTTGTTTGACAGCCGCGCCCGCGAAGCCATTCTTCGCGGAGTTAATACGTTGGCAGATACCGTTAAAGTCACTCTGGGGCCCAAAGGCCGAAATGTTGTCATTGAAAAATCCTTTGGCTCTCCCACCATTACCAAAGATGGTGTCACCGTTGCCAAAGAGGTGGAGTTGGAAAACCGCTTTGAAAACATGGGCGCCCAAATGGTGAAAGAAGTTGCCTCCAAAACTTCAGACGTCGCAGGTGATGGAACCACGACGGCAACCGTGTTGGCTCAGGCCATTTTCCGGGAAGGCAGCAAACTCGTAGCCGCAGGCCACAACCCCATGGAAATTAAACGCGGCATCGACAAAGCTGTGGCCATTGTCGTTGAGTCGCTCAAAAAATTGTCAAAACCCACCAAGGGGAAAAAAGAAATTGCACAAGTCGGCACCATTTCTGCCAATGGCGATGAAACCATCGGCAACATTATTGCCGATGCCATGGACAAGGTGGGCAAAGAAGGTGTCATTTCTGTTGAAGAAGCCAAAAGCCTGGAAACCACCCTGGAGGTTGTGGAGGGCATGCAGTTTGATCGCGGCTATATCTCCGCCTATTTTGTAACCAACCCAGATCGCATGGAAGTGGAGTTGCAAGATCCTTATATCCTCGTCTATGAGAAGAAAATTTCCGCGATGAAAGATCTGCTCCCTTTGCTTGAGCAGGTTGCACGCGTCGGAAAACCCTTGCTGATCATCGCAGAGGATGTGGACGGCGAAGCTTTGGCAACACTTGTCGTCAACAAAATCCGCGGTGGTTTGGCTGCATGCGCCGTCAAAGCACCTGGCTTTGGCGATCGCCGCAAGGCCATGCTCGAAGACATTGCCGTCCTCACCGGCGCCAAAATGGTTGCTGAGGATTTGGGCATCAAACTTGAAGGACTCACCCTTGCGGACTTGGGTCGCGCCAAGCGCATTAAGGTTGACAAAGAAAACACCACCATCATCGACGGTGCCGGTGCACAAAAAGACATTGAAGGCCGCGTTAAAATGATCCGCGCGCAAATTGAAGAGACCACCAGCGATTATGATCGCGAAAAACTTCAAGAGCGCCTGGCGAAACTGGTTGGCGGAGTGGCCGTCATCAACGTCGGTGCGGCAACAGAAACCGAAATGAAAGAGAAGAAAGCGCGTGTCGAGGATGCCCTCAATGCAACGCGCGCCGCTGTCGAAGAAGGCATTATTCCAGGTGGTGGCGTGGCCTATCTGCGCAGCCTTCCAGACTTAGAAAAAGGTGCCTGGTCATCCGCTGAGCAGTTTGGTGTTGAAATTGTTCGCCGCTCACTCGAAGAGCCTCTTCGCCAAATTGTTGCCAATGGAGGCCTCGAAGGTTCCATCATCGTCAACAAGGTGAAAGAGCTTTCTGGCTCTGAAGGCTTCAACGCTGCAAACGACAAATATGAAGACTTGTTGGCTGCAGGTGTTATAGATCCATGCAAAGTGGCACGCACCGCACTGCAAAATGCTGCTTCCGTTGCCTCCCTCATGTTGACAACAGAGGCGATGATTGCGGACAAACCCAAGGAGGAGGACAAAGGTGGCGGAGGACACCCCCACATGGGTGGCATGGGCGGTATGGGCGGCATGGGAATGTAACAACACATTCACCCCCGAAAAACCTTCCTCGACTTTTGTTGAGGAAGGTTTTTTTGTTGGCCCAAAGTTTGCCCAAAACCCCTGGAAAGCGGCTTAGCGTCTCCTTTGCCCCCGCATGGCTTTCACTACATAAAACACCGCTATCACCAATGCCACCAAAGCAATAGCACGGTTAAAAGCTGCATCCCCCGTCTGCGCGTTGAATCGATAAACCCCAATGCCTCCAAGCGCCAATCCAAATACCAGATCTCTCCACCTCAAAGGTATGCTGCGGATCCTCGTAAACGCATAAGCTGCGACAAAAATAATGAGTGAAACAATATCAACTCCCAACACGTTTGCTTCCTCGCGCTCATTTTGTGGAAAAACCAACCGCCCTCTTCGCCCTTCACATGTTTCTGGATGGCCTCACTCTGACATATTTTATTAAAGCACAGAAAAATATCGAGCGTTTGGATGATGAAAAACCATCGCTGACACAGAAGCCTCAGGCTCCATCATACATTCTTCTGTCAAATGCACGCCAATGTCCTCAGGGCGCAGCAACTCAAACAAGACGCGTTGCTCATCCAAATCAGGACATGAAGGATAGCCAAAAGAATAACGCTTTCCTCTATAGCGCGACTTGAAACACCACTCCAAACTTGCCCCTATCTCGTCAGGAAACCCCCAGAGCCCCCTTATTTTTGCGTGCAACCACTCAGCACATGCCTCGGCCGCAGAAGTCGCCAATGCACCAAGCGCATGCATTTTGAGAAAGGCACCCTCTTTTTTGAGTGCCTCCATCATCGGCTTTATTTTGTCGCCAACGGTGACAACAAAAAGAAGGAGACTGTCGCGAGGAAGGCCCGCTTCAGCTGGAGCTACATAGTCAGCAAGGCAATGGCCCTTCCGGGGAAACGAGAAGAGGGCTGTCTGCTTTTTTCCCGAAGCCTCAAACAATGCAACGGCATCCCCCTGCCTGGCCGCTCTGAAAAATTGAAAAATGGCTTTGGGCTGACAGTGCCCACAAAACCAAAGACGCATCTCTTCCATGGCATCCCACACACCCTTTGAGCGCAAATCCAACTGCGCCTCATTGGCTTTTTTGCTCAACAAAAGCCTGGCGGACTTTGCGGAAATTCCAAAAGGTTGCACCAACAAAGCAACGGGGTTTATCCAGGAGAAAATTTCTTCTGCCGGAATGTGCTCAAGCACGTGCCTTTCAAAATCCGGCGGCTTTGGAATAGCGTCGGGAATGAGGACGGGGATGGACTCAGAAATTTGAGCAGGCATCGGCGCTGTCTTCTCCGGCGCTTTGGGCTCCGCAGCTTTGACAGAAGCCTCTTCTTCAACATCCAAAACTTGCTTTTCCAAGGCCCCTCCACTCAACACTTTCAAAGCAATGCTGAGGCCTTGCATGGCGTCTTTTGCATAGGCCACTGTTCCACCATAGGCCGGAGCAATCTGCTCTACCACAAAACGCTCTGAAAGCGCCGCCCCCCCTACCAATACGGGCACCGAAATCCCCGCTTGCCGCAAGTCTTCCGCCGTCGCTTTCATTTGGTGCGCACTTTTGACAAGCAAACCAGACAGCCCAATCAAATCAGGAGAGCGTGAATGCGCATTTTCAACAATGCTGGACGAAAGCACCTTCGTGCCCAAGTCAATAACTTCAATGCCATTGCTTGAAAAAATAACTTCGACGAGGTTTTTCCCAATGTCGTGCACATCCCCTTTGACGGTGGCAAGCAGCATTTTCCCTCGAGACATTTTGGGCTGCTCGCCTTCAATTTTAGGGCGCAAATAGGAAACCGCTGCCCTCATCACTTCTGCACTCTGCAATACTTCGGCAACAATGAGACGGTTTTGGGCAAACAAACGCCCTACTTCATCCATCGCCCCCATCAACGGCCCGTTGATAATCTGCAAAGGATCCACCTCAAGCAGCTTTTTTTCAATGGCCTCAAACAACCCTTCCTGGCTCCCCTCAAGTACACAATGTTTTAGCCTCTCATCTGCGGACAAATTCTGCGCTGCCGGCTTCGGCTCCAGCTGTTTGTCCCTGAAAAACTTTATGAAAGCATCCAGGGCTTCTTTGGAGGAGTCGCTTAAAAGCCCATCGCAAAGCGACTTCTCTTCTAAAGAAAGCATCGAATAACGCTTCAATTGCTCTGTGTTCACAATGGCAGCATCCAACCCCGCCTCTACACAGTGCTGCATGAAAACAGCATTTAAAACTTCCCGGCCCGCAAGAGGCAAACCGAAACTCACATTGGAAATGCCCAACAAGGTTTTGCAACGAGGAAAAGCTTCCTTGGCCAGCCGAATGCCTTCAACCGTCTCTATGGCACTGCCTATGTATTTCTCATCTCCTGAAGCGCATGGAAATACCAACACGTCAAAGAAAATGTCTCTGTCCTCTATGCCGCACGCTTCATTCAACAGCTTCTTTGAGCGCCCAATAACTTCCAGCTTGCGGGAGCGCGAAACAGCCATCCCCGTCTCGTCAATGCAGCCTACAACAAGCGCGGCACCATAGGTTTTGGCCAGGTTGGCTATGGCCAAAAACTTGGCCTCGCCATCTTCCAGGTTGATGGAATTAATGAGGCACTTGCCCTGGCACAGTTTGAGCGCCGCCTCCACAACCTCCGGCACCTGCGAGTCAATGGTAATGCCTGCTTTTATTTTTTTATTCACCAGAGGAAGAAGCCGCCGCATGTCCTCCAACTCGTTTCGCTCTGGGTTGGCAAGGCATATGTCCACAAGGTGCGCGCCTTTGCGCACTTGAGTTCTGGCAATTTCCGCGGCTTCTTCCCAATGCCCCTCCGAAATCAGCCGCTTAAATTTTCTGGAGCCATGGACGTTGCTGCGCTCGCCAATGAGAAGGGGCTTGGACTCTTCCACATCCAATACCTCCATCCCCGAAAGCAAGGAGCGCGAAAATTCTCCCGGGCTTCGAGGAGAGAGCCCTCGTACTCTTTGGGCAATGCTGGCAATGTGCTCAGGGCGTGTCCCGCAACACCCTCCTGCCAAATTCAGCCACCCGCGCTCAGCAAAACCTCCAAGGCTTGCTGCCAACATTTCGGGCGTCTCCAAATAACGGCCATGGGAGTCCGGCAAACCCGCATTGGGTACGCAAGCTGTCGGAAACGGAGACATGGAGGCCAAACTTCTCAAATGCTCAGCCATGGCCGCAGGCCCCGTCGCACAATTGAGGCCCACATAGAGCAAAGGCCAATGCGCTATGGACGCAAACAATGCTTCCACCGTCTGGCCGGCCAACAAAGTCCCCGAAGGCTCCACCGTCACCGAAATCGCCACAGGCAAAACATGGCCTCGCTTTTCAAAGGCGCGACAAATGCCTTGCATCCCCGCCTTTATGTTGCAGGTGTCCTGGCATGTCTCCAAAAGCAGAAAGTCTGCGCCCCCTTCCATCAACCCCCTTGCTTGAATTTCGAAATGCTCCGCCAATTCATCAAAACTTATGCCGCCTAAAATGGACAGAGACTTTGTCGTCGGCCCCATGGAGCCGGCAACCCAACAAAGACGCCCCTCCACACCATGGGCATCCGCAACCTCCCGGGCAAGTTGTGCGGCTTCCCGGTTGAGCGCTTCCGCTTCACTTGCCAACCCAAATTCCCCCAACACCAAAGGCGTGCCCCCAAAGCTGTTCGTCTGAATAATGTCACAGCCTTGTTTTAAAAATTCCGCGTGCACCTGTTGAACGGCTTTCGGGCATGTACGCACCAAATGCTCGTTGCAGCCCACAAAACTTTCTCCACCAAAGGCCTCGGCAGAAAGACAAAATGCCTCCAGGTTGGTGCCCATCGCCCCATCCAATATGAGAATGCGGCTCTTTAACGCCTCTTTAAGCGCAGAAACCCTCTGGTTTCTTTCTGTCTCGGAAAATGTTCGGCTCATAAATGCGAAGAGGCTTAACACGCCATTTCAACAAACCCAATTTTCATTTGAGCCCTCATGGCTCAATGGCCAATTTTGCTTTGCCCTCCAGGCACTCCACCCAAACATATTCCAACGGAACAATGCGTACATTCTCCAGAGCAGCAAACTTCTCTAAAAAAATTTCCGCAGTGCTTTGGGCGGGCAAACGCTCAAGTTGAAACAGCCGGTTGGTGGACAAAAGCAAATGGCAACGCGACCAGTCCTCCCCGCTTTCATTGGACAACACCAGTTTTTGAAAGGCCCCCACTCCCAATAGCCGCGCTTTCCCAGACATGGGCCTTGCACAAAAACCCTCTTCCATGGCCCTCAAATAGCGAATGCGCTTGGCCCCTGCTGCTTTGCTTGCCAGAGCATCCAAACTCAAACGCGCCATGCCCTCCCACAGCTCCATAACCAAAGCACTTCCCAATATTTTGGCCGTTTCTGCATCCACCACCCACACCTCCTGGCCTGTTTTCAAGCCTTTTGCAGAGCCTGCACGTGCAAAAAATACCGCATTGTCCTCAAAAACTTCAGCCTCACTGAGGTAGCTTTGAGTTAACAACAAAGAAAGCAACACACTTGGCAACATAAAAAACAACTAACAAGCTCCCCTGGGCAAAACGACTTTTTGGGAAGTGTTTTGGCCATGCTGCTGAGAATGGTGCTGGGGGTTGACTTCTCTTTTGAAAAACTTAAATATGCTCTGAAATGGACTTTTTTTCTACATGGCAACTTTGGCTTGTGTGTGCGCTTATTCTGGCGGTGTCGGAAATTGCCATTAGTGGCTATGTCCTGCTCTGGTTTGCCCTTGGCGCAATAGCCGCCGCATTATGTGCATTCCTGGGCCTTCCCGTTTTTCTTCAAGTCGCCGCATTCACTCTGGTTTCTCTTCTTCTCACGGCGGCTTCTCGGACTTTGTTCCGAAAATTCTTGCTTCGAGGCAGCAAACACATCTCCCAGGGAGCCGAGTCTTTTATGGGCACCCAGGCTGTTGTCACCATAGCCATTCCACATTCAGGCCTCGGAGAAGTACGCATGAATGGAGAGCTTTGGGCGGCATATTCTTCTGAAGGCCCCATCCATCTGAATGAGCAGGTTGTCGTCGACGGCGTAGATGGACTCAAGCTTTCCGTAAAACGTACACAAAATTGCTGAGCAACAACCCAACACAAACAACAGAAACCTGCTAATGGCAGGCTTCTGCTAAAGAGTAGGTTTTCGTCAACTGATTGAGAGGTGAACATTGGAACCAGGATTGATTATTCTTCTCGCTTTTCTCTGCTTTGTCTTTATTTTCGGCTTAAAAACCATCCGCATTGTCCCTCAGGGCAGCGTCATGGTTATTGAGCGCCTTGGGCGCTATCATAAAACAGCGCACAGCGGACTCAACATCATCATCCCCTTGCTTGATGCACCCCATGCGCTGGAGATGACTTTCAAAGGGCGCCTCTATAGAACCATTAAAATTGACATCAGAGAGCAAGTCATGGGCTTTGACACCGTCCAGGTGATCACCCATGACAACGTCAGCATGGAAGTGGGATCCGTCATCTATTATCAAATTATCGATCCGGTGAAAGCCATGTATCAAGTCCAAAACCTCTCCTTGGCCATTGAGCAGCTGACCATGACAAACTTGCGCAACATTATGGGAGAATTGACTTTGGATCAGACTTTGACTTCCCGAGAGACGGTGAATTCCAAATTGCGCATGGTCCTCGACGAAGCCACTGAAAAATGGGGAGTGAAAGTGACCCGCGTTGAGCTTCGTGAAATAGAGCCTCCTCAAGCCATCAAATCAGCCATGGCCAAACAAATGACGGCAGAGCGCGAGCGCCGAGCAGAAGTCACCAAAGCCGAAGGCGACAAGGCTGCCGCCATTTTGCAGGCTGAAGGAGAAAAAGTGTCGCGCGTCTTGCGCGCCGAAGCCGAGAGAGATTCGGCCATCGCCCTTGCAGAAGGCAGACGCCAAGCCGCTATTTTGGATGCTTCGGGCAAAGCAGAAGCCACACGCTTGGTCTTCGAAGCCATCAACACAGGCGGCGCCACAGCCCCTGTTATTACGCTTCGCTATTTGGAAGTCCTCCAGGAAATTTCCAAAAGCCCCAACAAAATGGTTGTCCCTTATGAAGTTTCAAGCTTCATGGGCTCCCTCTCCGTTATCCAGGATGCCTTTAAGTCCGCCCAGCCACCGATGGCATTTCCAAAGCCAGACAAAAAACTTTAGCCCTTTGGCCTCCAACAAGCACCTTCCCTTTGCCGTCCGACAAGGCATGTCGGCGGCTGGGCTTTTTTGAGAGAAAACCAAAGCTGAAGCAATGTCTTCTGCGCCCCTTCTTCAACCATTTAAAAAACCATCAGCAACTCAAACATCGGAAGGCTTTGGTTTTTGCAAGGGGTGTTTGCTTGTGCAAGCTGCTTTTTAAGCGCGATTAGCTCAGTTGGATAGAGCGTTGGCCTCCGAAGCCAAAGGTCACAGGTTCAAGTCCCGTATCGCGCGCACAATGAAATTCCTCGAAAGCCCCACAAAGTCCCAAAGGCCTTGTGGGGTTTTGGGGTTTTAGGCGCATACCCCACTGTGAGCCTCAAGGCTGCCCTGCAGAAACGCGAAGAGGCCAAAGCGTTGCTTGAAGAGGCTAGAGCGGTTTTGATCTAACCCCGAAGAGGCGAAGTCGTTTTTGCATTCTTCTTTGGATGTTCTGAGAGCCCTTCGCTCCAAATGGATGCCATGAACTGGCTCATGGGCTACTCGACGAAAATGCATGCCATTCGCCATATGCAATCTACGCTTGGTGGTTTACACTGAAACGCACACTCAATGCATGGTGGAATACATGCATGGTGGAATGCTGTGTGCCAGAGTTCTGAACACTTCGCCCAAACGTTTGCTTGCTTAAAACGCTGGAGATTTATCATGCGCATCCGTCCATCTGCGATCGATCAAAACATAGATTCTTTTTTGAAGATCGCCACAGCAGCCTCCAAACTGGGTATCTTCGGGGGTATTGTTTGTGTCTTTGTTTATTTGGCCAGAATTGGTTATTTTCCCCAGGAACTATCGATAGGTGATGGACTGTTGTTCGTCATCATTGGCGTGTGTTTTGGAGTCATCTACGCTTTTTTCGTTTTCCTCTTTTTTTTACTCGGAATGGTTGTGTTGTCACCCGCCATGCGACTCAGCATGAAGCTGTTTGCATGGATCATCAATAAATTCAGAAAACATACAATAGAACTGTCCTGGGAAACGATCTACAAATTGACACCATTTGACTGGCCAGCTGTTCCCTGCGCGTTGTTCGCAATCTTTGTCATTTTGGAGCTCGGCAAAAAAAACCCAGAAGTATATTGGAACCTGCCATTGCTTTCAGGGTGGCTTTATATTTTTTATGGTTTCTATCTTGTCATGGGACATAAAATTCAAAGAATTAAAAAAGTTAAAAATGATGTCCCGTGTACAGAAAAAGAAAAGATTAATCAGAAAAACAAGTTAGAGAATATTGAGAATTTTCAAATAATTTCTATGGGAAGCATTTTGATCATTCCTTTGTTTTTGAGCAATGTGCCCGGTCAACTTTTGGATGGTTCAATGCGACTCGCACACATCCGAATCGAAAAACCCATCGTTTATATCAAAGAGCCTTATTCAGCCTTATTTCCGAGCTCACTCATATCAACAGACAGCAAACCTCTGAAAGACTTCACGGCATTTGAAGGAACGGATATTCTTTTCAGAGGCGCTGGAAAAGCAACGTTCATTTCATTCACTGACGGAGATGTCAGGAAAAAACTAGAAATACCGAATGATAATATTCTCGTTGTAGAAAGTGCTCAGGTTCCCGCTGCAAACACCAACGCAAGTGCAAACACCACTGCGAGTACAAACACCAACGCAAGTGAAAACACCACTGCGAGCGAAAACACCACCGCGAGTGCAAACACCACCGCGTTTAAACCGATAGAGGTGAATTGCAGCCCAGACTACTCACTTCGCTCTCGGGATTTAGAAAGGAAGCTGGGCGACTATTATCAAAAGATTACGGCTCGCACCTTGAATATTGAGCTCAAAATGACCATAAATAACGAGTTTAAGCAACATCGCGACGCCATCCAAAAGAGTGGGCAAGCGCCTGAGGGTTGCGAAAAAATAAGCAAAACCCTGGACAGTTGGCGCAGAAGATATGAAACAACCGCCAGCCGCCAAAAATCCATGTTGGACTAGGGCCGCTTCCACTTTGACATAAGCTCTTCGTGAGACGAGCTAAAGCGAGACTCGCGTTGCTCGTCTGCTCCGCTCGGTAGGGGCTCCGGTTTCGCTTAAGGAATGCACTTCAGTGCACTCCCTAGCACCTCCCTTCCGGAAGCCCGCTCCAGTGGAGCTTGCTGACGGAAAGGAGATGGTAGAGATAGGGGGGAAAAACACAGCCCCCCTGGGCTAAGGCCGAAGGCCTTCGCCACCCACGCTCACTGAGCGCCCAAACGAGCTGCGAAGACCGGTGAAAAACCACCACCGTGTGGACCCCCTCCCTCGCCTTCATTCACTTGGAGGCGGGGGTTTTGGGTTTGTGGGCGAGGCAGCCTTATATATGCCGCTCATGTGAATGCGCAGCATGCTGCGTCGTAATGTGCAATCCAAGAGCCCGCATCACCTTCAGAATGGTGTCGAAACGAGGCATAGAGCCTGCAGCAAAAGTTTTATAAAGGCTTTCGCGCCCAAGCCCGGTTTTCGCCGCAAGCTCCGTCATGCCGCGCGCTCGGGCAATGTGCCCAAGAGCGTCAATAATTTCATCGCTGTCACCGTTTTCCAAAACTTGCGCAAAATACTCCTGAATCATTTCCTCGCTGTCTAAGTGCTCTGCCAAAATAAAGGGGGTTGTTTTCAGCGCCATAACTCAAATCTCCTTTTCTAATTCCTTGGCACGTTGAATATCCGCGTCTTGCGTTCGCTTGTCCCCACCACACAGCAGGAAACCTTCAACGCTGTGCTTGCGTTTGAAAGCAGCAGAGGGTTTCCTAAGGGCTGTGTTTCTCACCCCCCCGGCCCCCCTGAGGGGGGCGAGTTCGCGTCTCGCCAAGTTTATGTTCAGGAAACCAGCCTGGCCCCACGTCGACACGCATCTCCGAGACGCCCCCTCCGACGGGCTTTATATCTCCAAGCAAACCAGCTCTAGCCCTGTCAATACGCCGATAAATCGCCGCCCTCGCACGGAGATCTCTCAACCCGAGGTGCCATGCTTTAAAAATTTCCGTCTGCTCCACCTGATAAGGCATGCCCCAAATGTATCCACATGGATACACAATGTCAATGCCCTTGCCCTCCCCCGCTTTGTCTGCTCGTGGACATGTTGCCCGGGCTGCCTGTTGGCGATAGGGTGCACAAATTCAAGTCCCTTCAAATCCACAAGGCAACATTCAAAAATGCTGGCATTTTTGTTGGCACCTCAAAAATAGCTGCTTGAATTTTTCTTTAAAATCAGAATTTTCGCCATACTGAAGAGATATGTGTTTCCCGTCCTTGGGGAGAAAGGTTGATAAATATTTGACTGAACGCGTCAAAGAAATGGAAGCTTCCCGGATCATGGAACGAGAGGAAATTTTGTGGAGACGGATAGCCATTGCAAGAGGTGAAATGAAGTCTGAAGTGAGAGATTGAGGAAAAAGGCTTTGTGAAGAAAGCAAATAATACCCTGGAATGGCTAGCAAAACTTTATAGGTTGTTTGACGAAAACCCTACCCCTTTGCAACCTCAAGTTGTTGTTGATATGGGGGCAAAGCCCGAGGAAAATGAACTCAAAGGCTGACAAGGTTTTCAAATCCAAAAATCAGTGGGCTCACAAAAAATAATTTCTGTTATTTTAGAGCCTTTCACATGGCCTTCAAAACTTTTCTCACGGTCTTAGCAACTTTGTGTGTGTGAGGCCGATAATATAACAAGAGTCCTGAGCTTTTGTGAGGTCGTTCGTTGAGAGGGGAGGTATTCAATACATTTATATTTTTGACAAGGAAATGCCATGGGTTTAGTCAGTTTTGTTAAGAAGAACATCGTCGATCCAGGTGCTGCAAAGATAAAAGAAGTCAAAGGGAACGTTGACAAGACGCTGAATGCAGCCAAAGACAAGGTTGTCAAAACGACGAAAGATACTTTTGAGAAGGGTGTTGATACGGCAAAAGAAGTCAAAAAAACCGTCGAGAAGAAGGTAGATGAAGTCACAAAGAGTGTTGGGGATGCGGTTCAGGCCACAGGAGAGGTCGTTGCTAGAACTGTTCGATCCGGGGTGGAGACTGCTCAAAATATCGGCAACGGTGCGGTTCAGCTTGTTGGAGATGTTCTTGCGGGGAGGAACAATCCGGCATTAACGCAAGCGATAGACAATGTGCAAAAAACCTTGCTTTCTGCTGTGGGTGAAGAGAATGTTCAGAAGGTGATAGATGGAAAGTTTTCCATTCTATCTCCACTCATCCACCGCGGTGAACAATTGGCAGACATGGGGCTTAATGCCTTGGGTTCTGTACTCAAAGCCACCGGCCTCGCCCAAAAGCTCCCATTTGACGTAGACAATTTAAACACTGCAGCTATTGGCGCCGCCTTGTTAAATATGGATAAAATTAAAGATTCAGATGGAAATGATATTTATTCTGCCAACAAAGACTGTTGGCAGAGAAGTGTTGGATATAATGACTTGTGGGATTTTGGGTTTGCCTTAGGCACAAGCATGCAGAGAGACAAGTTCGAGTTTGAACATGATGGAGAAAAGGTTATGCTTTGGGCCTGGAAAGGAGATTATATCAACTTGGGTGCAGGGGCAGAGCTGGGGATATACACCCAATCCAAAGAAGGTTCAGATCACTGGATTTCCACTGAGGACCATGAATTAGACATGCAGATGACATTAAAAGACAAAGATGGAAAAACAATCATCAACTATAACCCAACCGATACTCAATGGTGGATAACAGGTTTCAATCCAGCCGAAAAAGGTGTCAAAGCCGCAGATTTGACAGCAGAATATACTGTTGGATTTTCCAGCAAACCCGAGATGTATGAAAGTTTCAAAAAAGAATGGGAGAACAAAGAAGGACCAGGCGGAGGACATTGGGTGTTTGACGACTCGACGAAGTCCGCCACCTTGACTTTTTGAGAGGTTAAGCCTAGCAGCTTGCCTCTAGAGCGGTTTCACTTTGACATGAGCTCTTCGTGAGACGAGCTAAAGCTTGCCTAACTCTGCTCCATGAATGAAGAGCCCTTTAGCCTTGTTGACCCACAATAAAGGGGCTTGGAAAATGACAGGAAATATAAAAGAGAGCCTATTCTTTTTCGGGTTTTGTGGCTTCTTTTTCGGCTTTGGGCTTTTCTTTTCTGTCAACCAACTCTAAAATGGCCATGTCTGCCGCATCCCCACGCCTAAAGCCCACCTGCATAATGCGCGTATAGCCGCCGGGGCGGTTTTCATAGCGCTCTTTAAGCTCGCTGAATACTTTTTGAAGGACTTTTCGGTCCCTCACTGTGCGCGCAGCCAAACGTATGTTGCTTAAGCCACCGCGCTTGGCCAAAGTAATGGCTCGCTCTGCCAGGCGGCGAGCTTCTTTGGCTTTGGGCACAGTCGTCACAATGCGCTCATGCTCCAAAAGCGAAGTCACCATGTTGCAAAGCATCGCCATGCGGTGAGAAGAGGTGCGGTTTAGTTTTCTTTGTCCAACTCTATGCCTCATGTCTTGCCCTTCAATCCTCCGGCCGTGTGAGGTACCGGAGATAAAAACCCAAAAAAAGGCTTCAGGAAAAAAACCCTAAAATATTTCTTCAGGCTCGTTTTCATCTTCCTCTTCGCCCAGGGAATGAAATCCCAAATCCACCATCGGCAAAGGAGAAGCCATGGAAGCTTGCTTGGGAGGCCAATTTTCCAATTTCATTCCAAGCGTAAGCCCCATTTCCGCCAAAATTTCTTTAATTTCTTTCAGAGACTTGCGTCCAAAATTCTTCGTCTTCAGCATTTCTGCCTCGGTGCGACGTACCAAGTCCCCAATGCTTTTAATATTGGCTTGTTGCAAACAATTGGCAGAGCGCACAGACAGCTCAAGCTCGTCTACGGAGCGGAATAAATTCTCATTCAGCTTCACTTCAGGCTTGGGGGCTTCAATAATAATAGGCTCTTCTATTTCATCAAAGTTGATGAAGACGGTGAGTTGTTCCTTGAGTATTTTGGCAGCAAAAGCAACGGCATCTTCCGGGGATACAGAGCCATCCGTCCAAACCTCCAAAGTCAACTTGTCATAGTTGGTCATTTGCCCAACGCGCGCATTGGTCACCTGGTAGTTGACTTTGCGAATGGGCGAAAAAAGCGCATCAATGGGAATGTTCCCAATGGGTAGATCTTCATCCTTGTTGAGTTGCGCCGGCACATAACCGCGACCACGCTTGCACTCCATTTCCATTTGTATGCGCCCACCCTCCAGAAGCGTGCAAATGGAATGCCCCGGGTTCAAAATTTCCACTTGCTCACCCGTCAGAATGTCGCCGGCTTTCACCTCACGAGGCCCTTCCGCATCGATGCGCAACATTTGTGCCTCGTTGGTGTGCATACGCAAAAGCACACCTTTGAGGTTCAAAATAATGTCAGTCACATCCTCCACCACTTCGGGAATGGTCATAAACTCATGAGCAACCCCCTCTATTTTGACGTTGGTAATGCCGCCACCCTGCAAAGAGGACAACAATACCCGCCGCAGAGAATTCCCTAAAGTCGTTCCAAAACCCCGCTCCAAAGGCTCCGCAACAAACTTGCCATAACTTCCATCGGTGAAAACCAAATCCAACCTTCGAGGCTTAATTAAGTCTCTCCAGTTTTTGGCGCCAAAATCATCTGACATGAACAGTCCCTCTCGACAAGCTACCACCTACTTACTTGCCCTATAGGCAAGAGGGCAGCCCGCAGAAGTTCAAAAAAACATACTTCAGAAAAACACTTCAAAAAAACACACTTCAAAAAAACACACTTCAAAAAAACACACTTCAGAAAAACACTTCAAAAAACTATCTCAGAAAAAACTATTTCAAAAAAAACTATTTCAAAAAAACACTTCAAATATTTCAAAAAAACACTTCAAAAAATTTCAAAAAAAACACTTCAAAAAAACACTTCAAAAAACCTATTTCAAAAAAACCACTTCAGAAAAACATGGGCTTAAACCAATATGCATTCAACAGTGTGCACAACAAAGCATTCTATTTAAAAATTGCATTTAAGCATTGTATTTAAATATTGTATTCAAGCATTGTATTTAAATATTGTATTCAAGCATTGTATTTAAATATTGTATTTAAGCATTGCATTTAAGCATTGCATTTAAGCATTGCATTTAAACATTTTATTTGGAGTATAACTCCACAATGAGTTGCTCTTGTATGGGCATGGTTAAGTCTTCCCGGTTGGGGTGTGTTTTTACTGTGCCTTTAAGTTCCTTCTTGTCCATTTCAAGCCACTGGGGAATGCCTCGCCTGTCCACGGTTTCAACGGCCTCCTGAATGCGGACCATTTCCTTCGCCTTCTGTGCAACCTCCACCACTGAGCCTATTTTCACGGCATAGGAGGGAATGTCTACGCGCTTGCCATTCACCCAAAAATGCCCATGGCGGACCAGTTGGCGAGCTTCCGCGCGCGTGTCTGCAAAACCTAAACGGTAGACGACGTTGTCCAAGCGCAACTCCAGCAGCTGAAGCAACAACTCGCCCGTTTTGCCTTTGGCGGCTTCTGCGCGGCGGTAATAGCCGCGGAATTGTTTTTCTAAAAGGCCATACATGCGTTTGACTTTTTGCTTCTCGCGCAGCTGCACACCATAGTTGGAAAACTTCATGCGCCCTTGGCCATGTTGGCCCGGGGGATAGGCGCGGCGTGCAATGGCACACTTGTCGGTGTAGCAGCGGTCGCCTTTTAAATACATTTTCAAATTTTCCCGCCGACAAATTCTGCAGGCACTTCCAATATAACGAGCCAAGAGAAACTCCTAGTTAGACGCGACGCCGCTTGGGTTGTCGGCAACCATTGTGAGGAATGGGAGTAACATCTCTAATGAGAGAAATTTTTAACCCCGCGGATGCAATTGCACGCAATGCTGACTCACGCCCCGCACCAGGCCCCTTCACAAAAACCTGCACGTTTTTGAGGCCGTGTACCATCGCCTTCGAGGCAGCATCCCCTGCCGCAACCTGCGCGGCAAAAGGCGTAGACTTGCGGCTGCCTTTAAAGCCACGCGCACCTCCGGAGGACCAGGCAATGACATTGCCGGAAACATCCGTAATGGTCACCAAGGTGTTGTTAAAGGTTGACTGAATGTGAACAACCCCATTGAGAATGTTCTTCTTCTGTTTGCGCTTTCCTCGCTTGGCGCTTTCCGCTTCTGCGCCTTGCGCATTTTTGCTTTCTTCTGCCATGAATTCAAAACCTCTGTTTCTTCATTCCTGTTATTTGCGTCCCGGGGGTGGCTTGGCCTTCACCACGCCGCGCCGAGGGCCTTTTCTCGTGCGGGCATTCGTATGTGTACGCTGTCCACGAACGGGCAAGCCCTTGCGGTGCCGAAGGCCGCGGTAGCAACCTAAGTCCATCAATCGTTTGATGTTCATCGTCACTTCGCGCCTTAAATCCCCTTCTACTTTATATTCATTCTCAATAATATCCCGCACACGCCGCGCTTGTTCTTCTGTCAGATCTTTAGTGCGCGTCGACAAAGGAATGTTTCCCTTGGCACATATGTCGTGAGCAGATCTAATCCCAATACCATAAATGTATTGGAGCGAAACCACCAAACGCTTGGCGGGAGGTAAATCAATTCCAGCAATACGAGCCATGCTTCAACCTTTTGTCCATATAAACCTTGTCTAAATTAATCCGTCAAATGAACCCATCCCCTTAACCTTGACGCTGCTTGTGCCGTGGATCTGCCGAGCAAATGACACGAAGCACTCCTCGCCGGCGGATCACCTTGCACTTGTCACAAACTTTTTTAACCGATGCACGAATTTTCATAGCTAAAACCACCTTCATTTTGCACGATAAGTGATGCGACCCCTCGTTAGATCATAGGGGGAAAGCTCAACCTTGACGCGATCTCCCGGCAAAATCCGGATGAAATGCATCCTCATCTTCCCCGAAATATGGGCCAGGACTCGATGGCCATTATCCAAAGTAACACGAAACATGGCGTTGGGCAGTGGCTCTATAACGGTACCTTCAACTTCTATTGCATCCTCTTTCGGCAATCAAAACTCCTCAACAGCTTGGTCCAGACAACTCAGCATAGACAACAATTGGCCAGGCGCGCCGCTTTATAACAAAACCAACCTAAAGGCAAGCTCTTCTCGATCATACTTTAAAAACCCAGGGCAATGGTTAAAAAACCTAGGATAATGAGGCCAAAGTCCTTTCAAAAACCTCTTCTGTTGTGCCCAACCCATCAATGGCCACCAGCAACTTGCGCGAGGCATAATAATCCTTCACTTGCTCCGTAAGGTTTTTATAGTCCACAAGCCGCGTCTTCACCGTTTCCGCATTGTCATCCGCCCTGCCCCTGCTCATAATCCGTTTTAACAATATCTCCAGGGGAACCTCAAAGGAGATGACTTTGTCAATCTTCTTCCCCTTTTCTTTTAAAATCGCCTCCAATGTCTCCACCTGCGGAAGAGTCCTCGGGTATCCATCCAATACAAAACCTGCTTGGCAATCCTCAGCGTCCAGCCGCTCAACAACCAAACCGGATACCAAGGTATCCGGCGCCAATTTCCCCACCTTCAAATAAGGGGCCACCTCTTTGCCCAAACTCGTCTCCTCACTGATGGCTTTGCGCAAAATATCACCCGTCGCAACATGTGGAATTCCAAACTTTTTCCACAAATTCTTCGCTTGGGTTCCTTTGCCTACGCCGGGCTCTCCAAATAGAATTAAATTCACAAATGCTCCTTCAATGCCTGTGCGAATTAAGTTCCCATGCGAATGCGACCGCGAATTCTCGGTCCTCGTGGCCCAGAAAACCCTTCATAATTCTTCGTAATAAGGTGCTGCTCTATTTGTTGGACCGTATCCAATGCAACACCCACCACAATTAAAAGCCCTGTTCCACCAAAATAAATAGGAAGGTGAGTCCAACCAGAAATAACCGTGGGCGTAACACAAATCAGCGCTAAATAAATGGAGCCACCCGCTGTCAGGCGGTTGAGTACCCTGGAAATATAATCCGCCGTCTGACGCCCAGGCCTAAGCCCGGGAATATAGCCCCCATTCTTCTTAATGTTGTCCGCAATATCATCCGGACGAAAAGTCAAAGAGGTATAAAAGAAAGCAAAGAAAACAATGAGGAAAACGAAAATACCATTATAAATCCAAAGGTTATCTCGCAATAAATTCTGCATGTCTTGCAAAAGCGGCAAATAGGGAGCCAAGGTTGCAGGCAAGCTCAACAGTGTGCTCGCAAAAATGGGGGGGATGACGCCTGCAGCGTTGACTTTCAAGGGGAAATAGGAGGCTTGTCCGGCAAATACGCGCTGTCCGGAAACCCGTTTCGCATATTGGATGGGAATGCGCCTCATGCCGCGCTCCACATATACCACGGCGGCAATCACCAACAGCATGAAGGCCAACAAAAGAAATACCATGCCCAAATTCAGCGTGTCCGTTTTGACAGAAGTATAAATGATCGTCATTCCCGCAGGGAGCCTGGCGACAATCCCCGCAAAAATAATCAGCGAAATGCCGTTGCCTATGCCACTCTCCGTAATGCGCTCCCCCAACCACATGATGAAGGCCGTCCCCGCCGTCAGCGTAATAACCGTCATCGCATAAAACCAAAAATCAGGCGTCTCCACCACAATGGGAGAAGTCCCCGTTTCTGCGCTGCGCCCCATAAGCTCAGCAATTTTGGCTATGCCAATGCCCTGGGCAATAGAAATAAGAATGGTTCCATAACGCGTGTATTGGTTTATTTTTCGACGCCCCAAAGCCCCTTCTTTGTTGAGACGATCGAAAGCGGGAACAACAACTGTCAGCAAACTCATGACGATGGATGCTGAAATATAAGGCATAATGCCCAGAGCAAAAATAGACATTTGCTCCAGAGCCCCGCCGGAGAAGAAATTGAAAATGTTGAGAAAACCTCCAGAGTCTTTCTGGAGTTTCATGTGGGCATCCAGCGCTGCTCGGTTGATGCCTGGCGTATGGATGAAAATGCCCAGGCGGTATACGGCAAGGAGTGCCAAAGTAAACAGAAGGCGAGATCTCAGCTCTGCCACACGAAAAACGTTTAGAACAGCGCTAAAAGCCACGTTCCCTCCTTGTGCAGCTCAATAAATTATTTCCTGGTGCCTTCAGGATGAATGACCAATGGCAACTCTTCTGCCTTGCCCCCTGCAGCCACAATGGCTTCCTTCGCCGCCTTCGAAAAACGGTGCGCCTTCACCGTGAGTGAAACTTTCAGCTCCCCGTTGGCCAAAATTTTCACCCCGTCTACCCGGCCTTTTATCCAACCCTTGGCTCGCATCATTTCTATATCCACCACACTCCCCTCAGGCAAAGTGCCCAGCTCCCCCAAACCTACCAAAGCGAAAACCTTGCGGTTGGGAGAACGAAACCCCATTTTGGGCATCCTTCTTTGCAAGGGGCTTTGGCCACCTTCAAAACCTTCAAAATGCATGTTGCCTGTGCGCGCCTTTTGCCCTTTGCCACCACGGCCTGCCGTTTTTCCCCAACCACTGCCTTGTCCACGCCCTATGCGCTTCTTGCGGTGACTGGAGTTTGCAGGTGCTTTTAATGTATGCAGAGAATCCATAACTTAACCCTTCTGTCCTTGCTCGGCTGCTCCTGGGGCACACGCGGGCTTCTTGGAGCGCCGCTTTCGCAGCCTGGGCTCCTCCTGGACAACTTCAGAACAAACCAAATGCCGCACATGAAAAACCATTCCCCGTACCGCTGCCGTGTCCACCAATATACGCTCATCGCCGAGCTTCTTCAAACCCAGCCCCTGGACGGTGCGCTTTTGGCGCACGGAAGCCCCAGCATAACTTTTTATCAGTTTGACTTTGAGCCCCATGTTAACTCCTTGCGCCTCTCGCTTTGACTTGAATTTCCCGGCCACGCAATTGAGAAACTTCCTCGGGTGAACGCAAACGCTTCAAGCCATTAATGGTTGCCTTGAGCACATTGTGCGGGTTCCTCGAGCCCTGGCATTTTGTCAAAATGTCTCTCACACCAGCCGCATCCAACACCGCTCGCACTGTGCCTCCGGCAATAACACCGGTGCCCTCAGAGGCTGGCTTTAACAATACCCAGCCCGCACCAAAGTGCCCCAGGGACTCGTGCGGAATGGTGTGCCCCAACAACGGAATTTTGAAAAGGTTCTTCTTCGCATTCTCCCCACCCTTGCGGATGGCTTCGGGGACTTCATTGGCTTTGCCCAGGCCAACGCCCACGTGCCCTTTGCCGTCACCAACAACAACCAGCGCAGAAAAACTAAACCGCCGCCCGCCCTTCACCACCTTGGCTACGCGGTTGATGCTGACGACTCTATCGGTCAGCTCAAGTTCATTCGGATTGATGAGTGTCGCCACGTTATAAACCTCTCATTAAAATTTCAAACCCGCTTCCCGGGCTGCATCCGCCACTGCCGCCACACGCCCATGGTAGGGAAACCCATTGCGATCAAAGGCAACCGCCTCTATTTGTATCGCCTTGCAACGCTCAGCAATCAACTGGCCAACACGCTTGGCCACTTCTTTCTTGTCGCCCTTCTCGCCACGGAGGTTCTTCTGCATGGAAGAAACATAGGCCAAAGTATGCCCTCGAGTGTCATCCACCACCTGGGCATAAATGTGGTTGAGCGACTTATAAACCGATAACCGCGGGCGCTCGGGCGTCCCTGAAATTTTTCGGCGTATACGTGCCTTCCTCTTTAAACGTGCATTCAACTTCGACATGGTTTCCTTCCTTCCGAGGCAGATCTGGCCTTCCTCCCTCGGATGAATGTGTGTGGCAAATTATTGCCCCGTCTTCCCTTCCTTGCGCAAAATCCGCTCCTTCGCATATTTAATCCCTTTGCCCTTGTAAGGCTCCGGAGGGCGGAGCGCGCGTATCTTCACCGCTGTCATCCCCAATAAAGCGCGATCTACCGCACGCAAAGTCAAATCCATCGTCGGCAACCCATCCTCTGTCCTTGGCGTCTTCGCCAATTCCGCCGTCACCCCCTCGGGTAGCTCGAAAACCACCGGATGAGAATAGCCCAGGGTGAAGTTGATCTGCTGCCCCTTCACCTCCGCGCGATAGCCTACGCCGCGAATGCACAACACCGTCTCCCAGCCTGCGTCTACGCCTTTTGCCGCATTCGCCAAAATGGCCCGTGTCAAACCATGCAAAGCCCGGGTTTGACGAGATTCTGAAGAGCGAACCACACTCAAAATGTTGTCTTTCAAGAGAGGCTTAATTTCTGCGCTCGGAAGCTTCACCGCAAGCTTCCCTTTGGGGCCATCAAAAGACACCTTGTCTTGCTCAATGGCCACTTTGACTTTGGGCCCCAGCTTTATTTCCAATTTCCCTATGCGACTCATGGAACCCTCGCCTAGCACACCGTGCACAAAAGCTCACCACCCACGTTCTGTCGACGCGCTTCATGGTCAGCCAATATGCCTTTGGAGGTGGACAAAATAGAAATACCCAAGCCGCCCAATACTCGAGGAATTTCCCGCTTCGCAACATAGTGGCGCAAGCCTGGCCTCGAAATACGCTTGAGCTCACGGATGACAGAAACCTTCTGCGGACCATATTTGAGGTCGACAGTCAGCTCATTCTGAGGCTTGCGCTCGTGCACGGTATAGTCGATGATATAACCTTCTTCTTTGAGGACACGCGCAATCTCCACCTTCAACCTGGAAGAAGGCATCACCACCCTCTCGTGCCCCGCGCGCGTTGCATTGCGCAGTCGCGTCAACATATCACCCACAGGATCGCTCACCATCATCCCCGCTTCTCCATGCTCTGTTTCTCAAACAGTCTCTCAAACATCGTTTTCTCTTTTGCAACAAGCGCCTGCCGAGCCCATCCCGGTGGTTCGCTCACCGCTGTTTCAATTCCTAAAAGGCATTCCAAACTTGCGAAGCAAAGCCAAAGCCAACTCATCTGTCCTGGCTGTGGTCACAATGCTGATGTTGAGGCCTTTGACTTTCTCAATCTGATCATAATTAATTTCGGGAAAAATAATCTGCTCCCTAATGCCCAGCGTATAGTTGCCTCGTCCGTCAAAAGCTTTGCTGGATACTCCTTTGAAGTCGCGAACGCGGGGCAGTGAAATGTTGATGAGGCGGTCCAAAAACTCATACATACGGTTGGAGCGCAAAGTTACCGCACAGCCAATGGCCTGCCCCTGGCGCAGCTTGAAGTTGGCGATGGATTTGCGCGCTCGGGTGACAATGGGTTTTTGTCCGCTGATGACAGCCAGCTGATCCACCGCAGAGTCCAGAATTTTGCTGTTGGCGGTTGCTTCGCCAAGCCCCATGTTCAGGACAATTTTTTCAAGGCGCGGAATTTGGAAGGGGTTGGAAAAACCCAGCTCCTTCATCAGAACCGGCACAACCTCTTTCCTATAATATTCTTTGAGGCGCGCAGGGCGGACTTCAAGGCTCTCATCTATTTGAGCTGCAAAACCCGTCTTTTTGACTTCGTCCTTTTTCCCTTTGCGATCGACTTTTTTGGATTTGTCGTCGGACTTGGGTTTTTTTCCTTCTGCCATTTTTAAACCTCAAAAAAACAACCAATGTTGCTGTTTTTAAACCTGTGTTTCAAAACCTCTTATGCCAGTGCTTCCTCGCAGCCCTTGCAAAAACGAACTTTCTTCACCTTCCCCTCCTCTTTCTCCAAACTGCGGATGCCAATGCGGTTTGGCTTGTCGCATTTGGGACAAACCACAGCAAGGTTTGCCAAAGCAATGCTGCCCTCTTTTTCAATAATGCCACCCTCAGGGTGCGTGTTGCTTTTGCGTGTGTGGCGTTTCACTTTGCGCAGGCCTTCCACGCGCACGCGCAAGGCGCTCCAATCAATGGACAACACGCGGCCACGCCTCTGGCTCACGGGCAAAGCCGACTCTTTCCCTTTGGTCACCTGGACTGTGTCTCCAACTTTTAGTTTCTGCATGGCCTAGAGAACCTCGGGGGCAAGGGAAATTATTTTCATAAACTTCTTGGCGCGCAGCTCTCGGGCCACAGGGCCAAAAATGCGTGTGCCTATGGGCTCCATGTCCTTGTTAATGAGGACGGCGGAGTTGTTGTCAAAACGAATATAGCTTCCATCAGGGCGGCCGACTTCTCGTGCCGTGCGCACAATAACAGCCTTGGCCACATCACCCTTCTTCACCTTGGAGTTCGGCAAAGCCTCACGTATGGAAACGACAATAATGTCGCCTATGGAAGCATAGCGCCTGCGCGAGCCACCCAAAACTTTAATACAATATAGCTTCTTGGCACCTGAATTGTCGGCGACATCAAGAACGCTGCTCATCTGGATCATCTCAACTCACCCTTTCGGCGACAGAAGGCCCGTTATTTCGCCTTCTCTAAAACCTTAAGCACCGTCCAGCACTTGTCCCTGGACAAGGGACGCGTCTGGCCAATCAACACTTTGTCGCCTTCGTTGACTGTTACGTTTTTGGGAAACTCATGGTCCTCAACATGTGCCTTATATTTCACGCGCAGGTTTAACACTTTTCCATATTGAGGGTGGGCAGCTCGACGAGTTACGGCCACCACCACCGTCTTTTGCATTTTATTTGACGTCACAATCCCCACCCGAGTCCTCGGACGAGCACGCTTTGGCGTTTGGACTTCAGTTGTTTCAGCCATCGGCAGGTTTCCTTGCTTCTTGAAGCTTTTGGTTAATGACCGTCAACACCCGGGCCAACTCTTTCTTTTCTTTTTTGTGCACTGAAAAATTCGTTTCCAGAGCCAGCCTGCGCTTCATGCGGTTTTGAAAAACCGTCTCACGCAATTCTTGAGCGCGACGCTTCAAATCCTCTATGTTTAACTCCTGCAATTCTTTTGCTGTCGCCATGGCATAGACTCCAATCAAAGGGCCTGATCGCTGCGATGCACAATCCGAGTTGCAATCGGCAATTTCGCAGCAGCCAATTTCAACGCCTCAATGGATAATTCTTTTGCCGTCCCGGCCATCTCATAGAGCATGCGGCCCGGCTTCACAACAGCCACATAATATTCAATGCCGCCCTTGCCTGTTCCCATGCGGGTTTCTGCCGGCTTCTTCGTTATGGGCTTGTCCGGGAAAATGCGGATCCAAATTTTGCCGCCGCGCTTCACTTTGCGAGACATGGCAATACGCGCTGCCTCAATTTGACGCGAAGTTACCCAGCCGGGTTCCAGCGCTACCAGCCCTATTTCACCAAAAGAGAGCTTGTTGCCCCTATAGGCGAGCCCAGGCATGCGCCCTTTATGCATTTTTCTATATTTTGTGCGTGCTGGTTGTAGCATGACTTAAATCTCTCTGGAGTCTTATTGCCCTTTGTTAGCCAAACCCGTGTTGGCCAAAGCTGTGTTGGCTGTATTGCCTGTCGGCAGCACTTCCCCGCGACATACCCAAACTTTGCAGCCAATGGTCCCATAGGTGGTGTTGGCTACGGCATAACCATAGTCAATGTCCGCCCTCAAGGTGTGCAGGGGGACTCTTCCTTCTCTATACCACTCATAGCGAGCCATTTCCGCACCACCCAGACGGCCTGAACAAGCGACACGTATGCCTTTGGCCCCAAACTTCATGGCTATTTGAATGGACTTCTTCATCGCCCGCCTAAAAGCAATGCGCCGCTCCAGTTGTGTCGCAATGTTCTCCGCAACCAATTGCGCATCAATCTCCGCTTTGCGGACTTCAATAATGTTTAAAAATACCTCGTTGCCCGTAATTTTTTGCAAATCCTTCTTCACACTCTCCAACCCCGCACCACGCTTGCCAATAACAATGCCTGGGCGTGCTGTGAAAACATTCACCTTAACTTTGTTCGCCGCACGCTCAATTTCCACTTTGGACACGCCGGCGTGGTTTAAAGACTTTTTGACACACTCGCGGATTTTTAAGTCTTCATAGAGCCATTGCGCATAATTCTTCTCGTCAAACCACTTCGAGTTCCAACTGCGAATGACACCAAGGCGAAAACCAACGGGATGAACTTTTTGACCCAAAACAAATTCTCCTTAACTGCGGCTATGCTTTGCCTTTGCTGCTTGCCTCAGTGAGTACAACATGCACATGGCTTGTTTTCTTGTGAATGCGATAACCCTGCCCACGCGCGCGGAACATGACTCGCTTAAAAATGGGGCCTGGATCCACGGAAATGTGTTTGACAAACAACTTGTCCACATCAACAGCACCACCTGAGCGGTGTGTGGCGTTGGCAATGGCACTTTCCAAAAGCTTTCTCAAAGGCAAAGCCGCTGCGCGTTTCGTGAAACGCAAAACATCCATGGCTGTGCCTACGCGTTGGCCACGCACCAAAGTCGCCACAACGGCAACTTTGCGAGGTGACATTCGCAAATACCTCAAATGAGCTGTGGATTCCATGGTGGTTATTTGCCTCCCTTGCTTAGCTTTCTGTCACCCGCGTGTGCGACGAAGGTGCGCGTAGGGCTGAATTCTCCCAGTTTGTGGCCTACCATGTTTTCTGTGACATAAACCGGAATAAACTTCCTCCCGTTGTGCACAGCAAAAGTAAACCCGACAAACTCAGGAAGAATGGTTGACCTGCGAGACCAGGTTTTAATCGGCTGTTTCTTGCTCGACTCCAACATGGCTTCCACCTTGGAAAGAAGGTGCTGGTCAACAAACGGTCCTTTATAAACTGAACGAGCCATCGCTTTGCCTCAAAACTATTGACTGCGAACGCCTGAGCGGCGAGCCGAAACAATAAACTTGTCTGTGCGCTTATTCTTGCGCGTGGTGAGTCCCTTGGTTTTTTGCCCCCAGGGAGAAACAGGGTGTGGGTTGCCTTGGCCTGCCTTGCCCTCTCCACCTCCGTGGGGGTGGTCCACAGGGTTCATCGCTGCACCACGCACGGTGGGCCTCCAACCCTTCCAGCGGTTTCTTCCTGCTTTGCCGATGGAAATAATTTCGTGCTCCACATTCCCCACCTGCCCCACCGTTGCACGACAGTTGATTAAAACCTTGCGCACGGAACCTGAAGGCAGTCGAACTTGTGCATAGAGGCCTTCTTTGGCCATCAACTGCCCGCCTGCTCCCGCCGTGCGGATGAGTTGAGCGCCTTTGCCCGGTCGAAGCTCCAAGTTGTGGATGACCGTGCCCACAGGAATGTTCTGCAAGGGCAAAGCATTGCCCGGCCGAATGTCAGCCTCAGGCCCTGCATGGATCATATCCCCAACCTTCATGCCAATGGGGGCGAGAATATAACGCTTTTCTCCATCCAAATAATGCAACAAGGCAATGCGGGCAGATCGGTTTGGATCATATTCAATGGAGAAAACCTTGGCCGGCACGCCGTCCTTTCCTGTACGCAGAAAGTCAATGAGGCGATAGCGACGCTTGTGGCCTCCTCCTTGGTGGCGTCGTGTAATATGTCCGTGAACGTTGCGCCCACCCGATTTTTTGGAAGAGACGGTGAGGCGTTTCTCGGGCTTGTCACGCGTAATTTCGGCAAAGTCAGAGACCGTCATCGTCCTGATGCCTGGAGAAGTCGGTTTGAATTTCTTGCTACCCATTAGGCTGCCCCTCCGTCGAAGAGATCTATCTTCTCCCCTTCTTTCAACTGGACAAAAGCCTTTTTATAGTTGGGGCGCTTTATTAAAGAGCGACCTCTACGTTTGATTTTGCCGCGCACAATACATGTGCGCACTTCTTCTACTTTTACACGGAACAATTGCGAAACAGCCTGGGCAACCTCTTGCTTGCTTGCCGCTCTGTCTACCCAAAAAGCATAAAGCCTTTGGCTTTCGCGAAAAGCTTCCAGCTTCTCCGTAACAATGGGACCTTTGATGACGTGCGTGAGCTCCATGGATTTTCCCTCAGGCCTTCCCTGCACTTAAAGCTTGAAGTAAGGCCGTCTCAATCTGCTTGGCTGCCGCCTGAGTGAGCACCAAATTCTTCCGCTTCAATATGGACTCTAGGTTGATGGCTTCCGGGGGCAACACATCAAACTTGGTGAGGTTCCGAATGGAAAGCAACAAATGGCCATTGCTCTTCTCGTCAACCACCAAAGCACTCTTCAGCCCCAAGCCCTTCGTCAACACTTCAAAACTCTGTTTGGTTTTTCCGTTGGACGGAAACTCATTCAAAATCAACAAAGCCTGCTGACTGGCACGCAGTGACAAGGCTTTTGCCAACGCGGCTCGCCGGACTTTGCGCGAGGGCCTATAAAAATAATCTCTTGGCTTTGGCCCCATGGCTTTTCCACCGCCTACCCATTGGGAGGCGCGGTGAGAGCCCTGGCGAGCTCGCCCTGTGCCTTTTTGGCGATAGGGCTTTTTGTTGCTCCCAGAAACCAAAGAGGTGTTTTTCACAGCAACCGTGCCGCGGCGGCGGTTGGCTTGCTGCATTTTCACCACCTCATAGAACAAGTGGGGGTTTTGCTCTTGAGCAAAAACCTCGTCCGCAAGCTCAATTTCGCCCACTTTATTGTTTGCTATGTCAACAACGTCAAATTTAGCCATGGCAATCAACTCTTAATTTCTACGTCGACGCCCGCCGACAAGTCGAGCTTCATCAACGCGTCTAGAGTCTGCTGAGTCGGCTCAAATATATCGAGCAAGCGCTTGTGCGTTCGAATTTCGAACTGCTCACGGCTTTTCTTGTCGACGTGCGGACTACGCAAGACTGTGAAACGGCTAATCCGTGTGGGCAGAGGTATGGGCCCCGCAACTTTGGCGCCTGTGCGCCTCGCGGTTGCAACAATATCGCCCGCACTTTGGTCCAACAGCTTTGCATCATATGCCTTAAGGCGAATGCGTATTTTCTGTGTCGCCATTTTCCAAAAAATCCTTCGCTCGACTGCAGTCCACGACGAACGGATGAGACGACAAGAAAACCGATTCTTTTGTCACAGAGCCGACGGCGGGGATGGCGCTCATACCAAAAAACCCAAACCCCTTGCAACAAGAAAAAACAAACTTCGAGAAGGCCCCCCCGCAAAAAACCTTAAGCCTTCATAAATGCTTGAGTTTATCTCTAGGTCCCCCCAAAACAATTTTTAAACAAAGTCGTTTTCAAAGTTGTTTTCAGATGCTGTTTTTAAGCAACGCTGTGTTCAACGGAAACCGTTTTCAAAACCGTTTTCAAAACCGTTTTCAAAACCGTTCTCAAAACCGTTTTCAAAACCGTTTTTAAAACCGTTCTCAAGGTTGTTTTCAAAGCTGTTTTCCACGCTGTTTTTAAAGCCTTTTTCAACAAAAGTGCTTGAAGGTTCACAACCCAAGCTCAAAGGAGAGGGCATCGGCTTCTTCATGTGAGTTGCATTTTATACGCATATAGCCATCTGTAGACAAGCCACCTAGCATTTTGAATTTTATTTCTGGAGAGCTGTCTTTTATTGTTATCCATATGGTTTTCCCCCTTTTTTTTGCATAATGGTATATTCTTTTGGTTTCTTTAGGAAAGGGAGCGGGGGTGATGCCGACGAGCAGATAGAGCTCTCCGTCCATTTCTTCCATCCGTTGTCTGTCGGGGGCAACAGAAACAAAAGCGGAAGAATCCGCCAAAATGTGAACTTCGCCACCACCTGAATAAGAGGCGATAACAATACCTAGAATGACGAACAATACAATGAAGATGGCAAAGAAATATTGGAGTTTTCTCATGGGCTTATATAGCGGCGTATCGTCTTGTCTCTATCTGCAAAAGGAAGTTGTGGTGGACCAACAAAGTCGGGGTGTGACTCTATTTTGCGCATTTTCCCATAGTCTCTGAAACCCCAGTCATTCCATTCTATGTCGCCGGTGTTGCTGCTGAGGGAAACCGTCGTGGGTTCTTTGTTGTGAAAGACAACAACGCCCATGTGTCCTGTACATTCAAAATCCGGCATGGCGATGGCAACCACATCGCCCTCTTGGAGGCTCCCGTCGAGCACCACCTTCCAACCCTCAATGTGTTGCTGGGGGTTTGCCATTTCTTCTGCCGTGGCCGGCCTGTTGTGGAGCAGGGGGGGCATGGAATTTCCCTCTTCAGCCACCCTCTTTATAAAGAGGTTGCATTTATGCTCCGTGAGCCACCCCAGCCCGCCTCTATAGCCGGGGTTTCCCCAACCTCCCTCGCCCAGACGAGCCTTGGCGGCTTTTGCAATAAGCGCCTGCATCAGCCATGAATTGAGCTCTGTTTCACCCGAACCTATGCCCTCTTTGCCTTGGCCTTTGTTGGGGCCTTTGTCTTGGCCCTTCTCCATGCCCTTGGCCATGCCCGTGCCCACGCTCTTGCCCTTACCCGTGCCTTGGTCCATGCCCTTGGGCATGTCTTTGGCCATGTCCTGGCCCATCTCCTTTCCCTTGTCCTTGCTTTTGGCCATGTCTTTGGCCATGCCTTTGCCATTTGGAGCTGCGGCCGCAGAATCTATCCATGGCTTGCCGCTGCCACTCAAAAAACCATCGTCATAGACGACAAGCGTTTCATCCGCTTTCGCCCCCCCGTCCATGTGTATTCCGGATGAAACGCTTGCGCTCTTTGGGCTCTTGCTGCTTTGCCCGGACAAGGCCATGGTTGCCGTCGAGCTCTGCTCTTTCAGCGCGTTGCCAAACAGGAGGTATATAACAACCGCTGCGACCACAATGAGCGCCAGAGCCAGAATATATTCCAGCTTCGCTTGGCCAGCCGGAGCCCAATGCACGCGGCTTCCCACGCGGTCTCCCTCAGCGCTTCCCTCTGTGTTGCCTTCTGTGTTGCCTTCGGTGCCTCTGTTTTTTTCTGTGCTGCTCGTCTCTGTGCTCATCAATGCCTTGTCCAACCCACGCTCCATAGTTGTGCTTTCCGGCACCAGTCATACCATCATAAACCAAGCTGAGCAGCCAGTGCTTTGGCTTCTTCAAGTGAATTGCATTTTATCCGCATATATCCCTTTTTGGAGAGGCCACCCACCATTTTAAATTTTATTTCTGGAGAGCTGTTCTTCATGGTTATCCATATTGTCTTCCCTTTCTTTTTTGCATAACGGTATATATCGTCTGCTTCTTCAGGAAAGGGAGCGGGCGTTATGCCAGCGAGCAAATAGAGTTCTCCGTCAATCTCTTCAATCTTTTGATCTCCGGGAGCAACGGAAACAAAAGCAGAAGAGTCTGTGGAAATGTGGACTT